>Ga0364867_10182_pt1 | contig 41509 bp, 41 predicted proteins | sample ExccelAu500001D4_3_FD_206915 | JGI IMG/M metagenome (GOLD analysis project Ga0364867, IMG submission 206915) | Enriched cells from Trout Bog Lake Hypolimnion, Wisconsin, USA - BchlTB.Aug13.5000.01.D4 | ecosystem: Environmental > Aquatic > Freshwater > Lake > Hypolimnion/Profundal zone | place... | reverse complement strand
CGTATAGTTCACCTGCAATTTCTCTTACACTCTGCTGATGCAAAAAATAAACGACAGTACCTTAGCCGCCTTGGAGGAGATGTTGCAGAACTCCGCTCGCTCTGCACCGCTCGATTTTTTACCGGTCTTCTTCAAAGGTGCGCATGCAGAAAAGCAAGCGATTGGTCATCTCAATCCTGAATTCCTGCCTTTTATTCAGTCCACTCTGCAAGAAAAGCGTATTGCTAATATTGAACTGAATCATCACGGCCTGTTTATTGATAATGGCAGTCCATCTATCATCTCTGCCAGCATGAGTGAGTTAGCCAATCGACTTCGCCAAGGTGGGTTCATACCGGGCTGGCGTAATGAAGAGTTTTCTTGGATTGATCACAATGGTCACGCCTACTTTCGCTTAGAAAGAGCCGCTTTTCGGACTTTGGGTTTGCGGAGCACTGCCAGCCACATCAATGGTTTTACTAAAGAAGGAAACTTATGGCTTGGACGCCGCAGTGAGAGCAAAAGGACTGATCCAGGTCTCTTAGACAACTTGGCAGCTGGTGGTATCTCCGCTGATGAGACCCCCTGGGTTTGCGCTATGAGAGAGTTGTGGGAAGAAGCTGGCGTACCGCCACAATTGGCCAATGACATTGCACCCGCTGGTAAGGTTCATATGCGCCGCCCTATTTTAGGGGGTGGTTTTCATGATGAGCAGCTGTTTATCTACGACCTCGCACTACCAAGCCACTTTATTCCTACTAATCATGATGGTGAGGTGAGCGGCTTTATTGAGATCTCGCTAGCAGAGGCGGCGGCCAGAATTTTGGCTGATGAATTCACAACCGACGCCGCCTTTGTCACGGCGGACTTTATATTGCGGAGCAATAAAGGAAGTTTTCTCCCCTGAATGCCATTTCATGGTTAAATTAGAACAAGGATGAAACAGGGGTGCCCTTCACATGAAGGCGCTGAGAAAGACCCTCTTACCCGAACCAGGTAATGCTGGCGTGGGGAGTTCCATCAGACCGGCACCCGGTTTCGTCCATCTAAATATGTCAGGAGATGGATATGAGTAGCAGCAACCCAAAAGTAAAACCCGAAATTCCAAGCTTAAAGAGTCTTGAGCGCGACTTTGGTCAAAAGTTTGCCTATCCAGCCTCAAGCAAAACCTATTTAACAGGATCACGGCCCGATATTAAGGCGCCGGTTCGCATGATTGAACAGTTTCCCACTCGCGTTGGGGAGCAAATGGTATCCAACCCTCCTATTCCTGTCTATGACACCTCAGGCCCTTATAGCGATCCTGAGATTGTCATCAATTTAGAAAAAGGTTTGCCAGCATTACGTGAGACTTGGATTGCTGAGCGCAATGACACCGTACAACTCGCAGGGCCCTCTTCTGACTATGGCGTTGCTCGTTCAAAAGATGCTGGTACACAACATTTACGCTTTGCCCATATTCGCGCACCCCGGGTAGCAAAAGACGGTCAAAATGTGAGTCAAATGTATTACGCCCGCAAAGGGATTGTGACCCCAGAAATGGAATACGTTGCTCTGCGTGAGTCTATGGGTTTAGAGCAACTACGCAAAAATCCAGAGTACACCCAGCTATTAAAACAACATCCTGGTAAGAGTTACGGCGCCAATCTTCCCGAAAGCATTACCGGGGAATTTGTCCGCCAAGAGATTGCCGCTGGTCGCGCGATTATTCCAGCCAACATCAATCACCCTGAATTAGAGCCGATGATTATTGGCCGCAATTTCCGCGTCAAGATCAATGGCAATTTGGGTAACTCTGCTGTGACCTCTTCAATCAACGAGGAAGTCGAGAAAATGGTTTGGTCAATCCGTTGGGGTGCTGACACCATCATGGATTTGTCGACTGGAAAACATATTCATGAAACCCGTGAATGGATTATTCGCAACTCTCCTGTACCGATTGGCACAGTGCCAATCTATCAAGCGCTAGATAAAACGGGTGGCATCGCCGAGGATCTCACTTGGGAAATGTTCCGCGATACATTGGTTGAACAAGCTGAACAAGGTGTCGACTATTTCACGATTCATGCTGGCGTATTACTGCGTTATGTCCCACTGACTGCCGACCGCATTACCGGCATTGTGTCGCGTGGTGGTTCGATCATGGCCAAGTGGTGCCTAGCCCACCATAAAGAGAACTTCCTTTACACCAAGTTCGATGAGATCTGCGAGATCATGAAAGCGTACGACGTTTCATTTAGCCTGGGTGATGGTTTGCGCCCAGGATGTATCGCCGACTCTAATGATGCTGCTCAATTTGGTGAACTACATACTCTCGGTGAGCTAACTGCGAAAGCATGGCAGCACGATGTCCAAGTCATGATTGAAGGTCCTGGCCACGTTCCAATGCAGCGTATTGAAGAGAATATGACCGAAGAGTTGAAGCATTGTTTGGAGGCCCCCTTCTATACTCTGGGACCCTTGATTACCGATATTGCACCTGGCTATGATCACATCACTAGCGGTATTGGTGCAGCTCAAATCGGTTGGTACGGCACCGCAATGCTCTGCTATGTCACACCAAAAGAACACTTAGGCTTGCCAGACAAAGAGGATGTCCGCGAAGGCATCATTACTTATAAGATTGCCGCTCATGGCGCTGATCTTGCTAAAGGTTTGCCGGGCGCCCAGATTCGGGATAACGCCCTTTCTAAGGCCCGCTTTGAGTTCCGCTGGGAGGATCAATTTAATCTTGGACTAGATCCTGAGCGTGCGCGCGAGTATCACGATGCTACTTTGCCAGCCGAGGGAGCCAAAATTGCCCACTTCTGTTCGATGTGTGGACCTAAATTCTGCTCCATGAAGATCACCCAAGAAGTGCGGGACTATGCGGCAAACTTGAAGGCTGAAGGCATTGATCCAAATAAAGGGATGGAGGAGAAATCCATCGAGTTCCGCAAACGCGGTAGCGAGATCTATCAATAAGCGCATTTAAGCTGACGATGTCTTCATTTAGAAGTATGCGCTTTGGGATCATTGGTGCCGGCCTTATGGGCCGGCTCCTCGCCGTCGAGCTCGCCAGAGCCGGTGCCCAAGTTGATCTTTATGATCAAAGTGGTCCTGATGCGGCATTGTCAGCAGCTCGCGTAGCTGCAGCAATGTTGGCACCGTTAGCAGAGTCAGCGATCACCGAGCACAATGTGGTGAGTATGGGTGTGCATAGTTTGACGCGCTGGCCAGAGTTACTTGCAAAGCTTGCTAGTCCGGTGTTCTTTCAGAAAAATGGCAGTCTCATTTTGTGGCATCGCCAAGATGCGCATGATGCAGAGCGCTTTATTAAGCATTTGCAGAAGAATCAACGCAGTAATCCCTTGCTGACCGAGCCAGAGCTACTGGATTCTGCAAGACTGATGGAGATTGAACCGAGTGTTACCGATCGATTTAGTAAAGGTCTCTATTTGCCCAATGAGGGTCAACTCGATAATCGGCAATTGTTAAATGCTTTAGTGGTAGAACTTTCTACCTTGCCCGTCAATTTGCATTGGAATCACGCAATAGAGCCACAGGCTCTAGAGCAAAGCGGTCGATACGATTGGGTAATCGATTGTCGCGGCCTAGGTGCTAAAGCGGATTGGACAGAAATCCAAGGAAACTCCCTGCGTGGAGTACGGGGGGAAGTGATTCGGCTTTACGCCCCAGAGGTCCAGCTTCTAAGGCCCACCCGTTTAATACATCCACGCTACCCCATCTATATAGCGCCAAAGGAGAATCACATTTATGTAGTTGGGGCTACGGAGATTGAGTCGGATGACCATTCAGAAATGAGTGTGCGCTCTGCGATGGAGCTACTCAGTGCGGTCTATACAGTGCATAGCGGTTTTGCTGAAGCTCGGATCTTGGAAATGGCAACCCAATGTCGACCAACCTTAAAGAACAATTTACCTGAAGTTCACATTGATAAAGGCAATAGTCTCACTAAGCATATGTCGATCAACGGACTCTATCGACATGGCTTCATGATTGCCCCAGCCATTTTGGATAGCGTGATTGAGCTACTTGAAAATGGCATGAGTAAAACAGCGAATCAATTGGGGTTACAGGTCGTTCAATCATCAGCTGCAAAGGTAGCCGCATGCGCGTAATGATTAATCAAATTGAACATCAACTACCGCAAGGGGCAAAGCTTGAGAATGCTCTAGCAGCTATACAAGCTCAGGCACCATTTGCAGTAGCCATTAATTTGCAATTCATTCCCAAATCCCTTTACGGTCAATGCACGCTTGCTGAAAATGATCAAATTGAAGTCATTTCACCGGTAACTGGCGGCTAGTTTTTATGAATACGAACACTCTTAAAGAGCAAGAAGCCTTGAGCAAAGATGATCTGGTGCTCTATGGAGAGCATTTCTCTAGTCGCCTATTGCTAGGAACATCGCGCTACCCTTCTCCACAAATCCTAGAGGAAGCTGTTCTCGCCTCCAAACCGGCGATGATTACTGTCAGTTTGCGTCGCCAAGGGGCTACAGGTCAAAGTGAAAATGCTTTTTGGGATCTTCTAAAGAAAATGTCAGTGCCTGTTTTACCAAATACAGCTGGCTGTCATAGCCCTCAAGAGGTCATCACGACAGCACAGATGGCCAGAGAAGTATTTGAAACACACTGGATTAAGCTGGAGTTGATTGGTGATGATTACACCTTGCAACCAGATACTCTGCGCTTAGTGGATACGGCCAAGATCCTAATTAATGATGGTTTCAAGGTATTACCCTATTGCACTGAAGATCTGATTCTTTGTCAGCGCCTCGTCGATGTTGGCTGCCAAGCTGTAATGCCTTGGGCCGCCCCAATTGGAACGGGTCAAGGTCCACTCAATCCATTTGCCATGAAGCTCCTGCGAGAGCGCCTACAAGTTCCGCTCTTAGTAGATGCTGGTCTTGGTTTGCCATCGCATGCCTGCGCTGTGATGGAATGGGGATTTGATGGCGTTCTCCTCAATACAGCAGTGGCACTGGCTGATCACCCCATCGCCATGGCCAAAGCATTTGCATTGGCGACTCAGGCTGGTCGTGCAGCGTATTTATCGGGAGCCATGCCTGCTCAAGAGTCTGCTCAAGCTAGTACCCCATTGGTGGGTACGCCCTTTTGGCATCAATCCTAAGTGGTTGATCGATTGAGATGAGTTTAGTTCGCGACCTCGCCGATCAAATTGTGGCTGCACATCGAGCCGATGATGTCAGCCTTCCGCGGCCTATCTATAGCCTCAATTCACCACCGCCTCGAATTGATAATGAGCATGCTGTTGATCACTATGAACTCGCTGCTACTTTAGCTGCAGTTTCTATGGGATTTATAGAGGCCGATGCCGCAGTCCTTGGTAAAGCTTGGTCAAGAATGGTTCAACACGATGGCAATTTTGATCCACTGAGATGGCCAAATCGCCCTGAGTACTTTGATTTATTGCCCTGGACCCGCATCATGAATCCCAAGGCCTTTCCAGAATGTCCTAAGCGCTTAGGGCTCTATGGAGTGATGCCAGATGCTGATTGGGTTAATCGCATGGTCGAAGCAGAATTACCAACCGTTCAACTCAGATTAAAGAGTGACGATGCAAATTACACTCGTTCAGAAATCAAAAGATCGATAGCGGCAGTTAAAGGTAGTAAGACTGTGCTCTTTATTAATGACTACTGGCAGGATGCCATTGAGTTAGGCGCTTATGGTGTGCATCTCGGTCAAGAAGACTTAGCCACCGCTGATCTTGAGGCCATCAGAAATGCTGGCCTCCGTTTAGGCTTAAGCACCCATGGATATGCTGAGATGGTCTATGCAGATCGCTTCTGCCCCAGCTATATTGCCATGGGAGCAATATTCCCAACAACACTCAAACGCATGCCTACCGCACCTCAAGGCCTGGGGCGCTTATATAAATACGCTCAATTAATGCAAGCCTATTCATTAGTGGCGATTGGTGGCATCAATGAGGGCAGTATTCATGCTGTTGCTCAGAGTGGCGTTGGATCCGTAGCGGTGGTTAGAGCCATCACCGGATCGAATGATCCGCGGGCTGCCGTCAAGCGACTAAAGGAATTAATGCAGGCCTAGCTGTATTGAGAATCTATCGATCCTCTTGAGGCAATGATGTTGGGTAAAACTCAAACATTGGCCAAAGCGGTCCCGGCCCTTCTCCGATCGATAGGTAACGCCCCGCCTCAAGCCCTGCCTCAACATAGGCAATCGCTTTTGCTACAGAATGAGCTAAATCATGCCCATCTGCTAGATAAGTTGCAATTGCAGCCGAAAGGGAGCAGCCAGTGCCATGCGTATTTTCTGTATCAATACGACGGTGCTTAAACTCTTTTGATTGAGTAATTTCTAGGCCGTCTTCAATACTTCGCCACATCAAAAAATCGGTGAGTTCAGCATGCTTTACATCCAAATGGCCGCCCTTAATCAAAACCGCCTGAGGACCTAAGGCTAATAATTCATCTGCGGCAGATTTGAAGTCATCAACTTGATAGATATCACGGCCCAGCAGTAAAGAGGCCTCTTCTAAGTTGGGTGTTACTAGGCTAGCCATCGGAAATAATTCACTGATCATCGCCTGCGCTGTATCGTCGCCACCCAAACTTGCCCCAGATGTTGCTCGCAATACAGGATCTAAAATGATTCTGGTAACACCATGTTTTCGCAAGGATTTGGCAACCAGCTGCACAATTTCTGGACTAGCCAACATTCCAATTTTGACTGAATCAGCGCCGATATCACTGAGGACTGCGTCAATTTGAGCCTCGATAATCTGCAAATCAATATCCTGAATCGCAGTAACGCCCAATGTATTTTGGGCGGTGATTGCCGTAATCACTGACAAACCATAAGCGCCTAAGGAGGTAATGACCTTGAGGTCCGCCTGGATCCCAGCACCTCCCCCGCTATCGGAGCCAGCAATGGTCAGTACTTTGGGGATCTGGACGGAAGTCGGAAGCAGTGTCTTCATATTGCTATAATATTCGCTTATTCCTCGATAGCTCAGCGGTAGAGCAGCAGACTGTTAATCTGTTGGTCCGTGGTTCGATCCCACGTCGAGGAGCCAAGTTTTTGCAGAAAAGCCACCCTAGGGTGGCTTTTTCTTTTGGCACATTGTGTTGGGTTATTTTTGAACGGTAGGTTGAGCTGGCGGGCTAGTCGCCTGCGGATTGTTGGATGCAGGAGCAGTTTGAGCTGGAGACGCATTACCTGCACCCGGAGTTAAATTGGTCACCTGGTCAACGCAATCATTGCTGTCATAAGTCACTTCATAGACCATTAAGTTGCCATCGGCAAGCGATTCAACTGGAGTAGTAACAACCTCGCTAACACCTAAAGTAAAGACGTCCGCCGTTCCTTCGGCAAGTGCTCGCGCAGTTTTCGCACCTTCAGTGTAGCCTTGCGTGAATCTATAAATCTCATACTTCTTGCCGTCTTTAACGCCACTGGTTACAGGTACGCCAAATTCTGCGATTAAGGCATCTCGTGGTGTGCCTACTCTAAAGAGAGAAACATCTTTTTTGGTTGGTTGATGTGCCGCCATGTAGACAGAGCAACCACCTAATAAAAATAATATGGAGGCGATAGCGCCGATTTTTATAAACTTCATTGAATACCTTATGTTTAAAAGTGAGGGAACAACTTAGACTAATTTATTCCATAGCGTTTCATGACTTGGGCTACGTGCTCCCTGAGGTCGTAAAGGAGATTGGTATACGAACTGGGAATTTTTTCTTGTTTAATCAAAGCATCAATCTCAGCGCGCAAGCTTTCCAGTTCCTGCTGCGCTATCTCTCGCTTGCCACCCTGATCAAAGCGCTTCTCAATTTTGACTAACATCAAATAGAAGCGATTCACTCTACGGGTATAGAACCATTGGGTTAATGCTGGGTACGCTTGTGAAAATGGATAAATAATGGCCAAGAGAGGAACGAGCACCAAAAGCAACTTTCCAACAAAGCTGGCTGCCCAGTATGGCAAATGTTTTTGTAAAAATGGTTTGCCGCCCTTGGCGTAATAGTTTTGGGCATCAGAACTTAATGGAAAATCGACATCACGATCGGCCGGAAACTCATTCTCAGCATGTAAAAAACTGGGTGGCTGATGAACATCATCCATGATCCCCATCATGAGATAAATCAATGCCGAATGTGTCTCTTTTTGGGCAACTACAGTAAAAGTGGATGCCAGCAGGTTCATATTATTGGCTGGTTTATTGTGAATGAGATCAATCGTCCCCATCGGCAATGTAAGAACATGAAACTCCCGCATATTGCGTGAGATTCCCTCTGCATCAGGCCAATTGAGAACCTCTATACCTGGGCTATTAAAGAGCTTTTTAATCAAAGGATCTTCGGCTGGAGACGAGGTAAACATGGCATCAATCTCATTAGCCTCAAGCGCTTTGAGCGCATCTTGGCGACCAAGATCCAAAAATTGGCTATTTTGCGCCGTGATCCCTACTGCTTTGAGGATTTGAGTTGCATTAGCGTGGATCCCCTGGGTAGGAAAGCCGATCGCAATGCGCTTTCCTTTTAGATCATTAATATCCTGAATTTTTCCCAATTTGCTTTGGTAAAAAACCCAGATAGGGGCATAAACAATACTACCTAGTGATTCAAGATTCGGATAGTTCGCACTATTAGCCGCACCACCTTCAATAAAACCAAATTCAATGTTTTTAGTATCGTGATTAACTAATGCAATATTTTCAAGGGTGCCATTCGTTTCAATCACATTGACCTTAACCCCAGCCTTTTCAAACTCTTGGGCATATTTTTGGGCCGTCTCATAGAGAAAGGTTCCCTTTGGCCCTGCCGCAATATCGACAGTATTTGGGGGCAGCAAGAACAACTCCACCACTGCGACAGCGATAGCAATCAGAATGCCTAAACCGGCTATATAGAGGGTTGCTTGTTTTTTAGTCATAATGTCTCATTAAAGCATATGCACCAAGGGGAGATTATTACAAAATGAACAATCTAAAGACTCATAACGCTATTGTTCATACTGGCTCTTTCAAAGATAAGTTAGAGAGTGAGTTCAAAAAAGGGGTCTCCCTATCGCTTTACTTTGGTATCTGGTTCTGTGCATTGGCATTTTTGGGAGCCACAACCCTAAGAGAATGGCCTATTCCATGGCGGATGTTTGGTTTTGCCCTGATTAAGGCTGGCTTATGCGCAAAATTTATGTTGATTGGTGAAGCAGCTTTCCCATTAAACCCTAATCGTCGACTAGGAATTGTCCCCTCACTTTTGGCCCAATCTATTATTTATCTTGCCATTGTTTTATTACTTAATTTCCTTGAATACGGTGTTGATGGCGTCATTCATGGCCGAGACTTTGTAAGCTCTTTGGCGAGCTTTGGCAATGGTGACCCCTTGCATATCGTGGCTCTTTTAATTGTTTACTGGTTAATTGTTTGGCCCTATCTTTTATTTACAGGGATGAGTATTGTTTTAGGAAACACCCATACGATTGCCATCCTGTTTGGACCGCCCAAGAGTCCTCATTAAGCATGACGATCTTGATATGAGGGGTCCTCTAATTTTCTCACTTCACGACGTAAGATTTTGCCTACGTTCGATTTAGGTAGCTCCTTTACGAACACAATCTTTCTAGGGCGCTTATAACTGGTCATCTGCTCTTTGCAATATTGCAAAACATCTGCACTAGTGAGTTCATGTTTGTCTTTCACAATATAAGCTTTGACAATTTCCCCAAGCTTGCGATGCGCCACCCCAACTACAGCACATTCGTGAATACCGGGCATCAAGGCCAGCACTTCTTCAACCTCATTGGGAAACACCTTGAAGCCACCAACCACAATCATGTCTTTGATACGATCAACGATAGTGATATAGCCCTCACTATCCATAAAGCCAATATCACCAGACTTAAAGTAACCATCTGAGGTAAATGCGGTTAGATTTTCATCGGGCTGATTCCAGTATCCCGCCATGACTTGTGGCCCCTTAATGCAAATCTCTCCCACTTCGCCAAAAGGAAGTCTTTCACCGCCTTCTCCAAGAATGATCACGTCTGTGCTCGGTAAAGGCAAACCAATATTTCCTGTAAATTGCTTAATCAATGGCGTATTGACACAGACCACTGGAGAGGTTTCAGATAGTCCATAGCCTTGCGCAATCGGATTGCCTGTAATTTCCTGCCAATGATCCGCTGTCTTCTTTTGCACCGCCATTCCGCCGCCAATCGTGACCAGTAGATTGGACAAATTGAGTTTTTTAAATTCAGGGCGATGTACCAGCGCATGAAAAAGTGTATTGACGCCTGGGAAGATATTCACGTCCGGATGCTTATCCAGCAATTTGATTAGGCCCGTGATGTCCCTCGGGTTAGAAACCAAGAGTAGTAAGCCACCCTTGCGTAAGCCCAATAAGGCACAGGCAGTGAGGGCAAAGATATGGGTTAAGGGTAAAGCACATAAAAATACGAGTTGTTTTTCTTGCTTGCCATGAAGTGCTGGCTCAATCCAAGCTTCTGTTTGCAAAACATTTGCAAGGATATTTCGGTGCAATAAAGTAGCGCCCTTGGATATGCCGGTAGTGCCGCCAGTGTATTGGAGAAAAGCAATCGCATTCGGATTAATCGAGGGTTTTCTAAAAGGATGCTGGTTCCCTAACTTGAGCGAATCCGTAAAACGCACATGCGGAAACGCCCACAGTGGAATCATCTTCTGAATATAGCGAGCAGCAAAATTGACGATCCAACCTTTTGGACCCAATAAATCACCCAAACTACTGACGATGACCTGCTTTAAAGAAGTGTGTCCGACTATTTGTTGATAGATATGAGCAAAGTTTTCAGAAAGAACGAGTACCGATGCTTGGCTATCATTCATTTGATGCTCTAGCTCTCTGGGTGTATAGAGTGGATTGATATTAACGACAGCAAAACCTGCTCGCAATACTCCTAGCATTGCAACCAGATATTGCGTTACGTTGGGAAACATAATGGCTACTCGTGAACCCTCAGGCAAGTTCAGTGATTGCAAATAGGATGCAAATTGAAGGGAAAGTCTGTCTAACTCGCCATAGCTAAAAGATTGGCCCATAGACTCAATCGCAGTGCGCTTTGCATACCGCGCAAAGGACTCATCCAATATGTCTACTAAAGAAGTATGAAGGGGAAGGATAATCTCCGTTGGAACCCCTGCTGGGTAATTCTTCAGCCAAGGCTTAGCCATATTCATATGAACAGAGAAGCTTAGAGAATAGACTTAGCAGTTTTGACTAACTTCATTGCACCCCAGCCAAGAGCCAAAACTTTACTAGCCAATTTCGGCTTAAAGTGAGCCAATACCGCAAACGCGCTAGTCCACAAAATGGGACTGCTCTTGATAAACTGCACAGCCTCAAGGCCTTTATCAGCCCAAGAAAACGGTTTCTTGAGGACTGTGAAATGGGAGCTGATTTCCTGACGCTCTTTAGCGGCCTGAGCTTGCAGGACGCGCTGACGCGCTAGAAGAGTTTCAAGTGATTGACTCATCAAGAATTAGTCTGATTAATGATGGTTAAGAGCGGAGCGATCTTTTTCCAGCTCGGCGATCGACGCAGCAAATAGTGCCGGCATCGTTTTGATGGCACGCATTATCAAGAATCCAAATACTAGACCAGCCAGCAAAAATCCACCGGTTAAGAAAGCTAAGGCAGCCATTCGGTTGGACTCGGAGCTATAAACCACAATCCAGAGTGCCAGCATGACCAGGCCAAAGAAAAAGCAAAATAAGCAAAACAAAATTAATACGAGCAGCTTAATGAACTGAGCCCGAGCAACAGACACATCACTGGAAAGTAATTCAAGACGAGTTTGGGCAATCGAAGTTGCACTAGATAGCAAGCCCTTCAGAGAGCTTAATAGATGCTCTGTTGCCATGGATTTTTAACGACGACCGATTAAAAGGCCAATCAATAGGCCTGCACCTGCAGCGATACCAACTGCTTGCCAAGGTTTCTCGTGCACAAATACATCCGCTTCTTGGGCGGCTTCTTTTGCTTTTTCAGCAATCACATCCTGAGCCTCGGATAAGCTTTCTTTAGCGGTACTCAAAGTTTGTTGAGCCTTGGCTCGGACAGAGTGCAATGCTTCACCGCCGTGCTCTGCACTAGCCTTGATTAAGGCCTCTGCGTCTGAAATTAAGGCCTTGAAATCATCCACGAGCTTATGGGAAGCATGCTCAGCTGATATTGGGGATTGATGATTCGTCATGGTTACTCCAATAAATGGTTATTGCCTATTCTAAGCAATTCTTGTGGCATCACCCATCATGCCACCTTTTCCCTCCACCGCCACCTTAAGAACAGTATTTACGCTCTAAGGTGCTGATATCCCTTGTTTGGTCATCCACCATGCGATTCATGGCCTTTTGCGCTCTTTCTCTATTCTCTGGCGCTTGAAGATTGGTATTAATCAATCCACTCACGTCCTTGCGGATGGAGGTATTTCCATACTGAAGGCCTTTCAGCATGGCAACGGTTTCTGCCGAAAGCTTGCATTGCTGGCTCACTAACTCCGATGAATCTGGTGAGGAATACGCAAAAGCAAATGCAAATATGGAGATCGACAGTATGCCTATGATCGTCTTTTTCATTTTATTTCCTTATTTTTTGACCACACGTTGGACAGCAACCTAAATCTTTTGCCTTGAGTTTCCTCAGGGCGGCATAAACACTGGATTCTGAAATCTCCATCTTCCTGGCTGCTTGGGCAGCTGTAAGACCTTTTCCAACCCACTCCACTGCTTGATATGTCTTTGGTATCGCTCTTTTCATATTGCTTTCTCCATAACATTACTATACTACAGAAGTTGTGAAGTTGTGAACTTTATTTATAAAAATATATTCTGTTGTTTTGAGGCAATAAAAAAGCCCCTAAAAAGGGGCTTTATGCAATTGTGAGATCGTGAATTAAGGAGAAATTTCGGGCTCAGGATGTTTTTGATCGTGGTGATCAGCGCCGAGGAAAAGATACATAGAAGGAACTACAAAAAGTGTAAAGAGCGTTCCAATCGATAGGCCAGTGAAGATGACTAAACCCATCGACTTGCGCCCTGCAGCACCCGCTCCCGAAGCAATGACCAGAGGAAAAACTCCCAACACCATGGCAAAGGTAGTCATCAAAATAGGTCTGAGTCTGACTGTGGCGGCCTCAATGATTGCCTCCAACTTTGTTCTGCCAGCAATTTGCAACTCATTTGCAAATTCGACAATCAAAATACCGTGCTTACTAATCAAACCCATCAGAGTTACTAAGCCAACCTGAGTGTAAATATTGAGCGTTGTGAAACCAAGATTGATGAAGATTAAGGCGCCAAATAAAGCCAGCGGCACTGAAACCAAAATCACAATCGGATCCCTAAAGCTCTCAAACTGAGCTGCTAAGACCAAGAAAACAATCAGAATTGCGAAGAACATGGTTCCCAAGAAACCACCAGACTCATTGGCAAATTGACGGGATGGTCCTGCATAGTCAACTGAGTAACCATTGGGGGCGACTTCTTTTACCGTGTCAGCCAAAAACTTCAAGACCTCCCCTTCAGAAATAAACGGAGTACTCACCCCAGAAATTGTTGCTGAATTCAGTTGCTGAAAGTGATTAATGGACTCCGGCACCACCTGCTTTTGAATGGTTGCAAATGTTCTGACCTGTATCAAATCCCCCTTCGGTGTTCTGATGTAGTAATCCAAGATCTGGTCTGGATTCAGGCGATTGACCTGCTCTACTTGCGGAATGACACGGTACGAACGCCCTGCGATCGAGAAGTAATTCACATAGCCACCACCCAAGGCTGCCGTTAAAGCACCACCTACTTGCTGTTGGGTCATACCGAGGGAAGAAACTTTATCCTTGTCGATTACCAGCATATCCTGAGGTTTGTCGATCTTTAAGTCTGTATCCACAAAGAAAAAATTACCACTTCTCCTGGCTTTATCAAGCACCGCTTGTGAGACTTCATTAAGAGCTTGGTAGGGTTCAGTTGTTTTAATGACAAACTGAACGGGCAAGCCCTGCGAACCCGGTAAAGCCGGGAACTGGAAGGCGGCAATCCGAACACCGGCGATCGCGTTCCACTTGTTTTGGAGAACCTGCTGCAGAGTCATTGCACTGCGGCTACGCTGTGAATAGTCTTTTAAATTGATACCGCCAAAGCCGGTACCTGGACTCGTAATTTGAAACGATGCGGCAAACTCAGGCTCTGTTTTAGCCATATCAAAAACTTGGTCTGCATAGAGCTGCATCTGCGCTACGGTGCTGTTGGGCGGACCGGTCAAATTCATCAAGACAATCCCTTGATCCTCTGTGGGAGCCAATTCTGCTTTGGAGGTCGAGTATAAGTAAGCTACGCCACCAAGCAGGATGACACCCATTACGATCACAACCTGCCAGGTTCTCAACAGACTCCGTAAGACTGTTTCATAGGTGTGATGAACCTTCTCAAACACACGATCAATCTTTAAAGCAAATTCTGTCGTCTCTTGATCCGCTTTAAAGATGCGTGAACACATCATGGGCGATAAGGTCAGCGCAACAAGTCCCGAGACGGCTACGGCACTCGCCAACGTAAATGCAAACTCAGTAAACAATGCGCCGGTCAAGCCACCCTGAAAGCCAATTGGGATATAAACCGCGATCAAGACCACGGTCATCGCTAGAATTGGGCTGCCAAGTTCGCGTGCGGCAATAATCGCAGCATCAAAAGGCGATTTACCCTCTTTCATATGGCGGTCGACGTTTTCCACCACGATGATGGCATCATCAACCACCAGACCAATGGCGAGCACTAGCGCCAATAAAGTCAGTAAATTAATCGAGTAACCCAGCACCTGCATGAGGAAGAAGGTGCCGATTAGCGACAAGGGCATCGCAATCACTGGAATCGCAACAGCTCGATAGCTTCCTAAGAATAAATAGATCACCACAGTCACAATGATCAGTGCCTCAAACAGTGTTTTGACAACCTCACTAATCGAGCTCGTAATAAATTCAGTAGAGTCATAAACAATCTGTCCGGTCATACCAACTGGTAATTGCTTTTGAATACCGGGCAACAGTTTGCGCACTCGGTCAACTACGTTCAATATATTTGCTTGAGGCGCTACTTGAATACCAATAAAAACGGATTGTTTGCCGCTAAAGGCAACGTTAGTGTTGTAATCCTCTGAACCTAAAGTGACAGTAGCAACTTCACCGAGGTGTACTAGGTTAATACCATCACTTTTAATCACCAGCCTGCGAAATTCTTCTACAGTATGCAAATCAGTATTGGCCATCAAATCGACCGACACCATATCACCCTTAGTGGTACCAACGGCCGAGAGATAGTTGTTTGCAGATAAGGCGTTATAGACATCGTCAGCAGCAACTCCAAGACCCGCCATTTTTTCCCGATTCAGCCAAGCGCGTAATGCAAACTTTCTGCCTCCGATTAACTCTGCGTTCTGAACCCCATCCACAGCATCAAACTTCGGTTTGACTTCACGTAGCAAATAGTCGGTAACGCTATTGCTCGGTATGTCTACACTTGAAAAGCCCATATACATCGCATCGGTGGTTTGACTCATTTGGACTGTAAGCACAGGCTGCAATGCTTGGGGAGGAAGCTGATTTCTAACTGAACTAATTTGTGTCTGTATCTGCGTTAAAGCTGCATTCGAGTCGTAGTTCAGCTTAAGATTTGCTGTGATAGTAGAAAGACCGCTAACGCTGGTGGATGAGAGGTAATCAATACCCTGCACCTGTGCAATCGCCTGCTCCAAAGGTTGAGTAATAAACCCAGCCATGGTTTGTGCATCTGCACCATAGTAATTCGTTGTGATAGTAACAACCGCATTTTCAGTTTTTGGATATTGGCTCACTGGTAAAGAACCAATTGCCTTAAAACCAAAAACCAATACCAACGCACTAACCACCAGCGATAAGACTGGCTTATTGATAAAGAGATCAGTCCATTTCATCGTTTACTGCTCTTGTGGCTTAGGATCAGGCAGGTTGGTAGGTTGAACCGTGTTGTTGATATTCAGAGGGCTACCATTTTTCAGCTTAAGCTGCCCACTCGTAACCACCGTCATACCCTCTTCAATGCCTTTCAAGATCGCCACTTGATCACCGCGAGTTTGTCCGGTAGTGACAAAGACCTGTTGGGCTTCATAAATCGTTTTGCCCTCTTTATCCTTCTTACCAGAGTCTTTGCTGATGAATACAGTTGCTCCATAGGGGTTATAGGTCACCGCAGTTTGTGGAACAGTGATGAGGTTAAGTTGGCTGCCCACTTCAATATTCACATTGGCAAACATCCCTGGGAGAATCTTCTTATCCGGATTATCAATCTGCGCTTCGACTTGAAGATTGCGGGTATTGGTATCCACCTTAGGGCTCACAGCCGTGATCTTGCCCACAAAGGTCGCATTCTTAAATGCATCTGTCGTCACATTAATCGACTGCCCTACCTGAATATTGGCTGCATCACTCTGAGGTAAGTTGAAATCAATAAAGATGGGATCTAATGTCTGCAAGGTCATCAGCTTGTCACCAGGATTGATATATTGACCTGGATTAATCGTGACGATGCCAACTCGACCGCTAAACGGCGCTCTAATATTTTTCTTTGCTACTAAGGCAATTTGTGCTTCCACTTGCGCTTGCTTGGACTTTGCATCGGCCTTAGAAGTATCGTACGTATTTTTACTAATGGCCTGAATCGCCAACTGTTGGCGATCCCGCTCATTAATCACTTTAGCCAATTCAGCCAGAGCTTTGAGCGAATTCAATTGGGCAACATCCGAAGCGTCATTCAGCTTCACCAGTAAATCACCCTCTTTGACATCCACTCCAGATTGAACGGGGACATTGACTACCAAGCCCCCGATTTCTGTACTCAAATCAACGCCCCGATAAGCACGAACACTGCCGACGCTGGTCAGTTTAGGTTGCCATATATCTGCTTTAGCGACCATGGTAGAAACTGACTGCGGAGGCATGCCCATGCCAGCGACATACTGCTTAATCATGAACGTCTTCAATTGATTGAAAGCAAAGATGAGTCCGAGTAGTAGGAACACCCCGATCAACATGATGACCATCCGTCTTTCCATCTCAGGTAATGCCATGAGTTTTGCGTAAGCACGGGTGTTCTTGAAACGTTCTTTAAAGCGCCCTATCAGACCTGCCAAGTAAGTCTTGATCTTCAAAAGGTGTTCTTGCATATGCCAAACTGCCCATTGCTGGATCGCCCATGCTTGTACCTTTTTGGCAGCTTCAATCAGTCTGAGCTTTAATGTATCAAGGCGTGTCATTTTGATTTTCGTTTAGGGTTGCTTTAGGTTGAAAGGCCGGCTCTGTCCGATTCCACCAACCACCGCCAAGTGCGGCGAATAAGGCAGCGGTATCTGCAAAGCGGTTAGCTTGTGCTTGAATCGACTTGATCTTTGCTTGCTGATATTGGGTCTGATAATAAAGTACCTGAAAATAACTGGTGGTACCCAGCTTGTACTGAATCTCGGACAGCTTGAGCGTTTCGTAAGCATAGCGTTCAGCGTTAGAGGCTGAGCGCAAGGCTCTAGCGCCAGTTTCCAAGGCCTTTAAAGCGTCTGCTACCTGTTGGAAGGCGCTGAGCACTGTAGCTTGGTATTGATAGACGGCTTGTTCATAGTTCGCCACAGCTCCTCTGCGTTGCGCTAGCAACTGACCGCCCTGGAATAAGGGCTGAAAGACGCCCCCACCTACAGACCATAGGGCAGCGCCAGGCCCAAACAATGCGCCAGTAGTCAAAGCCTCAGTGCCCATTGCGCCGGTGATATTGAACTGCGGCAATAAGTTTGCTGTGGCTACACCAACCAAGGCATTGGTGGACTTGATATTCGCTTCAGCAGCCTTAACATCGGGGCGTTGACGCACCAGACTCGAGGGTAAAGAGAGAGGAATCTTCTCTGGCAGGTTCAGAGTACTTAAGTTAAATGCAGCAATATTCGCATTACTAGGCTGTTCTCCAACATACACAGCCAACTGATTACGAATGATGGATAAATTCTTTTCGTAGTTAATTAAGTCAACCTCAGAGGTAGATACCAAGGTTTCTTGTGATGAGACATCAATTTTTGATGCCGTTCCAATGATCAATTGTTTTTCAGTAATCGCGGCCTGCTTCTTTTGTGCATCCAAAATATCTTGAGTTGCTTGAAGCTGGGCTTCTAAAGCCGCCTCTTTAACAGCAGAGGTCACAATATTCGAAGTGAGCGATAGGTATGCTCCCTCGAGTTGATATTGTTGATACTCAGCTAGCGCTCTGGCGCTTTCGACAGTGCGGCGCGCACCACCAAAGACATCCAACTTATAAGTCACGCCAACGTTGGCGTTGTACAAGTTATAAATACTCGTTGGTCCGCTCTGCCCATAGGCAGCTGGTGGGACTTGTTGTCTTGAGCCTGAACCATTTAGGCTAAATGCAGGAAAGTACTGTCCGCCAATCTGCGCAAAGAGATTTTCTTGAGCAGAACGTAAGGCAGCATCTGCTGCGCCAAGCGTGGGATTTTGTTGTAAGGCTTTTTCAATCAGCGCCTCTAACTCAGGTGACTTGTATAAAGCCCACCATTGCGCAGGAATATCGGCATTCTCTTCGAGCACTTGCTCAGTGCCGCCAGGAACATCGGGTGCAGTAGCCAATGTCGTTGGAATGGGCTTTTCGGTATAGCGAGATACTTTTGGAGCTTCGGGCTCTTTAAAGTCTGGGCCTACTGCACAACCATAAAGACTGGCGAGCACAAGTAGCAAAAGACTTAAAAGCCGAAAAAATGAGAAAGAAACAGACATGGAGCTCATTATCAAGGAAAAAAGGGAGGCCTTGTAGCTGACGATGCTCTGAAAGCCTGCAAAATGGGCTTAAAGCCTGATTTTCGATTGAAAAGTTGGCGGAGACGAGAGGATTCGAACCTCCGATCAGAGTTTTAGCCCCGATGCTCCCTTAGCAGGGGAGTGCCTTCGACCAGCTCGGCCACGTCTCCGTATTTCTTAAAGCTTACTTCTAAAGCGCCCACAGTTTAACGGATAACCGCTAAATACGGAATTTACTGCTGATCTAGCTCAAATGCCTTGTGGAGCGCTCTAACGGCTAGCTCAAGGTATTTCTCATCTAATACGACAGAGATCTTGATCTCGCTGGTTGAGATCATCAATATATTGATGCCCTCTTCCGACAAGGTGCGGAACATTTTGCTGGCAACGCCCACATGGGAACGCATGCCAACCCCCACAACAGAGACCTTGGAAACTTTAGGGTCACCAGTAATCTCTTTAGCCTGAATATGGGACTGCACTTTGTTTTTCAACAAATCCATGGCTTTTTGATAATCGGCACGAGGGACGGTGAAGGTGAAGTCAGTAATGCCGTCAACCGACTGATTCTGAATAATCACATCAACATCAATATTTGCATCGGCTACTGGACCAAGAATTTGATAAGCGATACCAGGACGATCCGGAACACCCAATACGGTGATCTTGGCTTCGTCGCGTGCAAAAGCAATACCGGAAATAACGGCGGCTTCCATAGTGCTGTCCTCTTCAAAAGTAATTAAGGTGCCTGACTTCATCTCTTGATCAAGCGGCATCAATGGGTCTGTCAAGGAAGACAGAACCCGGGTTTTCACTTTGTACTTGCCGGCAAACTCAACTGAACGAATCTGCAGTACTTTCGATCCCAGACTGGCCATCTCTAGCATCTCTTCAAACGTGATGCGATCTAGGCGTCGCGCATCCTCACACACCCGAGGGTCCGTGGTGTAAACACCATCAACATCGGTGTAGATCAAGCACTCATCTGCTTTCAGGGCAGCGGCCATTGCAACCGCGGAGGTATCAGAACCACCGCGACCTAGGGTCGTGATGTTGCCTTGTGGATCAACGCCCTGAAATCCCGTTACAACAACCGCTCTACCAGCATTGAGATCTGCCAGGATTTTTTGATCATCAATGCCCATGATGCGAGCCTTGGTAAATGCAGAATCAGTATGAATGGTCACTTGCCAACCGGCATAACTAATAGCATCCACACCTTCCTTCAGCAAGGCCAAGGCGAGCAAGCCAGAGCTCACCTGCTCTCCGGTTGAGGCAATTTGGTCTAGCTCTCTGGGATTAGCTTGAGAGTTGATTTCTTTTGCTAAGCCCAATAGACGATTGGTTTCTCCTGACATAGCGGAAGGCACAACCACGACTTGATGGCCCGCACGCATCCACTTGGCTACGCGTTTCGCCACATTCTGAATGCGCTCGACCGAGCCCATTGAGGTACCGCCATATTTGTGAACAATTAAAGCCATAAAACTCTATATAACCGTTTGTATAAAGGGTCTATTTTACTCGGTTTTGAGCTGTATTCGCTGGCTGCCACTCGGGCAAAACCCTTTTACCGCTGGTCGACAGATGGGGGAAGCTGGTGCCAAGCCCCGCTACAGCGATCAGCTCCCCATGAATAAAGAGTAATGGAGCTTGACGTTGCCATGGTGGAACGTCATTTTCTTGAAAGAGATTTTTGAGCGTTTTGCGAGGGGTATTTGCCTTCAGTTGCAAGCGCTCTGCGCCCGACCGCGGCCTCTCCTCAATTCCTTTAGAAGCGATGGCCTGATTCACATACTCAAGGGACAAACCCAAGGCTTTGCTTCTCACCGGGAGCGGTGTAAAAACCCATTGACCCCAGCTTGAATGTGAGGAAATTTGCAGGACGCTTAGTTGATTGCGCCAAAGTACGATTTCGTGATCATCATGCAACCACTTCAGCTGAGCATGGGCTCCGACTTTTTTAAGATCATTCCACCAAGCCTGCAATCGTTCTTGAGATGGCATTGCCAAGTTTTGCTGCTTAAGCCAATAGCGCACAACATTATTTGCAGCTGCTAAGTCTTGCTTTTCTAATTGCAGTAAAGGTTTCAGTTTGAGATGGTCTTGATTCAGAATGGTTTTGCCATCTGTTTGAGCAAGACGATCGAGCAAGACTTGCGCATCACCGAGCAGCTGCGCACTGCGTGCCAGATTGCTGACTGCTTCTGGCTGAATTTTTCCGAGACGCGGAATAATCTCTTGACGAAGGGCATTGCGTCGATAGTGGGTATGGAGATTGCTGGGATCTTCAATCCATTTCAAACGATGTGTCTTTGCATAAACTTCTAGTGACTCCCTGCTCTCTCCGAGTAAGGGCCGCCAAATCGTAATAGAGCTTTGATTTTCTGTCATCAGCCGCTCGCTAGGCATTGCCGATAAACCCGCTACACCGGCCCCACGCAATAGCTGTAGCAGAATGGTTTCCGCTTGATCATTTTGATGGTGAGCAAGCAGCAGATCTTGGATGTGATGTTCTGCGCATAAATCTGCAAGGGCTTCATAGCGTGCCGCTCTTGCTCTTGCTTCAATATTGCCATTCTGCACGTCACCTATATGCAATAGACGAAAATCAAAGGTAACTGGATATTTTTTCTTTTGATATTGAGCGGTCAGTTTTTCACAAAACTCGAGCCACTGATCGGCAGGTTTTTGCAGCCCATGATGAATATGAAACACCCAAATGTGTTCGATCTTCTGCGACTGAAATACTTGGGCCTTGCAAACGGTGTCGAGCAAAACCACCGAATCGAGGCCGCCACTTAAAGCAACCGCGATGCGCTTACCTGACTTATGGTTTTGGGGTAATTTCCTTGAACTTGCCATAACTCATTAAGCGTTCATGGCGGCGCTCGAGTAAAGCATCCACTTTCATGCCATCAAAGGTTTTTAAAGACTCCGTTAAGGCCTTGCGCATCTGGCTCATCATGCCATCGTAATCCCGATGCGCACCACCAATGGGCTCTGGAACAATCTTATCAATCAAACCAAGCGCTTTCAGTCTCTGGGCAGTCAAGCCAAGCTGCTCTGCAGCTTCAGGCGCTTTATCGGCCGTCTTCCACAAAATGGATGCACAACCCTCAGGAGAGATCACTGAGTAGGTCGAGTTTTGCAGCATCAGTACCAGATCACCCATCGCAATTGCTAAGGCGCCACCGGAGCCACCCTCACCAATGATGGTGCTGATGATCGGCACTTCGAGCTCGGCTTGTACATACAGATTGTGCCCAATCGCCTCTGATTGATTGCGCTCCTCAGCATCAATCCCAGGAAATGCCCCAGGGGTATCTACAAAGGTAAATACCGGTAAAGCAAATTTCTCGGCCAGACGCATGAGGCGCATTGCCTTGCGATATCCCTCTGGACGACTCATGCCAAAGTTACGCAGAGCACGCTCTTTTGTGTCCCTACCCTTTTGGTGACCAATCACCATGCAAGCTTTGCCATCGAATCTAGCTAGACCACCAATGATGGATTGGTCGTCAGCAAAACTACGGTCGCCATGCAGTTCATGAAAATCGGTGAAGAGCGCTGCGACGTAGTCTAGGGTGTAAGGTCTTTGTGGATGACGTGCTACTTGGGATACCTGCCAAGGGGTGAGATTGGCGTAGACATCTTTAGTGAGTTGAAGACTTTTTTCAGAAAGGGTTTTGATCTCATCGGAGATGTCCACCGAGGATTCGTCTTGGACAAAACGCAGCTCCTCAATCTTGGACTCGAGTTCAGCAATCGACTGCTCAAAATCTAGAAAAGTGGTCTTCATACTGTGATTTTAGTATTCAACGGGGATGGGGTCGATACTTCGCCATAAATACCAGGTTGCCACGGTCCGCCATGGTGCCCAATTGGCCGCCACCTCTCTCGCCTCATGACGGCTCACAGGCTCGCCACTAAAGTAACTGAGGGAAATGGCCTTAATCAGACCAATGTCATCTAGGGGAAGAATATTGGGTCGCGTCAGATTAAAAATCAGGAACATTTCAGCAGTCCAGCGCCCAATTCCCCGAATTTCACTCAATTCCTTAATGACGGATTCGTCATCCATCTCTTGCCATTGATTGGCGTGCAACCGGCCAGAAATAAAATGCTCGGCTAAATCTTGAATATATTCAACCTTGCGCCCAGATAATCCGGCAGCGCGTAACTCTTCCACTGTAAGGGCCAGAATATTTTTAGGATTCACCTTCTTTTTTGAGGCGAGCACCACGCGATCCCATACTGCCTGCGCTGCTGATACCGAAATCTGTTGACCCACTATCGACCTCGCTAGGGTAACAAATGGATCGCCGCGGGTCATTAAAAAACCACTGCCAAACTTCGGAATCAATTTGCGCATGATTCGATCGTTTTTCATTAACTCCGCACAGGCTTGTTCCCAATAGTGTGGCGCAACTGCTTCAAGCACGGTTTGATTCGCATTACTCACTATAGTCTGCGCCATTCAGTAATACTGCCAGGTTTATCTTCCAGAACTATGCCCTGCTCTAATAGCTGTTTGCGAATCTCATCCGCCTTAGCAAAATCCTTTGATTGCTTGGCATTTGTTCTGGCAGTAATTTGCGCTTCGATCTGCTCAGCACCCAAGCCATTCTCAACATGGCGAGTGCCAGCTTGTAAAAATTGATTGGGGTCGCGCTGCAAAAAGTTCAGGCTTGCAGCCAAGGATCTCAAGATGGCAGCGAGTCCTTGTTTTTCTTTGCCCTGGGAACGATTGATTTCGCTAGCCAGTTCAAATAGGACAGCAATCGCCTCAGGCGTATTGAAGTCATCATTCATGGCAGCAGTAAATTGCTTAACCCAAACTGAATCTGAATCGAGCGAGATTGGATTAGTAGGCGTATGAGCTAACGCAGTATAGAGGCGGACTAAGCCTGCATGGGCCTCATCCAATTGGGCGTCACTGTAATTAATTGGGCTGCGGTAATGGGCTCTTAACATGAAAAAACGGAGCACCTCGGGATCATAGGTCTTCAGAACATCGCGAATCAGGAAGAAGTTACCCAAAGACTTGGACATCTTCTCTTGATTGACTCGAATATGGCCGTTATGCATCCAATAGTGAACAAAAGCTTCATCACTGGGAGCGCGGTCTTGGCCATATAAAGCACCTTCACTTTGAGCAATCTCATTTTCATGATGAGGAAACTGTAAGTCTGATCCACCACCATGAATATCAAAATGCTCGCCAAGGAGATCACAGGACATGGCCGAGCATTCAATATGCCAACCAGGTCTACCCTCGCCCCAAGGAGATTGCCAACGCGTATCTGCTGGTTCCTCTGACTTAGCGCTTTTCCAGAGCACAAAATCCAATGGGTCACGTTTACTTCCACCAATCGCTACTCGCTCGCCAGCTTGTAACTCATCCAAACTTTTGCCGGACAATTTACCGTAGCCCGGAAACAAGCGAACTGCAAAGTTCACATCACCATCATCAGCCTGATATGCCAGTTGTTGCTCTATTAGGCGGCCAATCATCCCCTGCATTTGCTGAATAAATTGAGTGGCCCGGGGTTCTTGATCGGGATGCATTAATCCCAAGCTATCGGAATCCGCATGCATTGCTTCAATAAATCGATTGGTTAATGCGGCAATAGATTCTTTATTTTCAATTGCACGCTGGATAATCTTGTCATCGATATCGGTAATATTGCGCACATACAGCACCTCATAGCCGCTGGCCCGCAACCAGCGCACCACCATATCAAATACGATCATCACTCGCGCATGACCGATATGGCAAAAATCATAGACTGTCATGCCACAGACGTAAATCTTGACCTTGCCAGACTCAATCGGCTTAAAGACCTCTTTTGAGCGACTTAGGGTGTTATAAATTTGCAGCATAGGCAGATAAAAGGCAGGCAATTCACTCGAATTTGTTAGACTGATGAGTATATCGAATGAGCCCGCAGTTTTACCCCCTTCTACTTATGCAAAACGACCCCCCTTTGGTAAACATGTCGCTGTTGGCCCGCATCGGCCAGTCATTTGCGATTGCGCTCGCTTTTTTAGCCCTTGCAGGCTGCAGTACTCCGGGGCAGCAGAGGGCTGATGCTGAAATTCTGGCGGTGAATAAAGTGGAGGTGCAGCAAAGCAGCGCCTCACCTCAGCCCTATTTAGGATCTTATGGCCCAAACGACCCCCAAAGACTCAGCACCAATCCTGCCTATGAGCCTTTAATGCCTTCTTTGGCAGATTCAGTTGCAGTGCCCTACCTTTCTTTCTTGATTATTGAACCCGATCCTGTCAACCGCAATGGTGTGCCCTCCGATATTGAGAAGCTCGTCAAGGCCAGGCAGTTTCCAGCAGCCATTGATTTAATTAATGAGCGACTCAGCAAAACACCTAAAAATGTTCAGCTGCGTTATATCAAAGCCAGAATTCAAATTCAGATGCGAGACTTTGCTGCTGCCAAAAAAACCTTGATTGAAATTACCCAACAATTCCCAGAATTACCAGAGCCCTACAACAACCTAGCTGCCCTTGCTGCCAACCAAGGCCAATGGATTGAGGCGCGAGATTATTTAGAGTTAGCACTCAAGCTCAGACCCACTTATGCAATCGCCTCGGCCAACCTCGGTGAAGTCTATGTGCGTTTAGCAGCACAAGCTTATGAAAATGCCGCTCAATCGAATAGCAATCAGCGCTTTTATAGCAATCGCGCTAAGGCGCTGAATGAAATCCTGAAACAAAAACCCCAGAGTACATTGCCTCAAGCCAATATACCGGTACAAAATTTACAACCGACCAACCCTAAAGAAAGCACCTCAAGTAATGGCGAAAGTTCTTCTCAAAACCAATAAGGGTGATATCACTCTCAGTCTCGATGCAGTGAAGGCCCCTAAGACCGTGGCGAATTTTTTACAGTATGTCAAAGCCGGTCATTACGATGGAACCATTTTTCATCGCGTCATCAATAATTTCATGATCCAAGGTGGCGGCATGGGTGTGGGCATGAAAGAAAAATCCACTGGCGCCCCCATTGAAAATGAAGCCAATAAAGGACTTAAAAACGAGCGCGGTACTGTTGCCATGGCTCGCACTAGCGACCCCCACTCTGCAACGGCTCAGTTCTTCATTAATGTCAATGACAACGATTTCTTAAACCACACCGCTCCGAATGCGCAAGGCTGGGGTTATGCTGTTTTTGGCAAAGTGACCGATGGTCTCGATGTCGTAGATACCATTCGCAAAGTCAAGACTGGCAATGCAGGCTTTCATCAAGACGTGCCTGCAGAAGATGTCATTATTGAAAAGGCAAGCGTTACTGAAGAATGAGCGTTCAATGTCGTAGCGCCCTGCTGATCTCCGATCTGCACTTAACGCCATCAATGCCTCTGACGGCTCAGCGTTTTTTTGACTTTTGTCTAAAAGAAGCTGGGTCTGTTGAGGCAGTTTTTATTATGGGTGATTTATTTGAGTACTGGCTAGGAGATGACGCTAATGCAAGCTCCCCTTTTCAGCAAGAGGTCCGTAATGCCCTAGCGAATCTATCAAGCAAGGTGAAACTCTTTTACCTGCATGGTAATCGGGATTTTTTACTGGGACCTGACTATCTTAAGAAAACCAGTATGACTGCATTAGCAGATCCCTCAGAGGTCCGCATTGCAGGTCTTGACTATATCTTGAGTCATGGTGATGTTTTATGTACTGCAGACTTGGGTTATCAAGTATTTCGTAAATGGACTCGCAGGCCTTGGGTACAAAAACTGTTTTTACAGCTCCCTTTGCAATGGCGCCGATCCATTGCAAACCAACTGCGTCGTAATAGCGCCCAAAAATATCAAAGAGCAAGTCGCTACACACCAGCGAGCCGATTGATGCAGATGGATGTCACTACTCATGCTTGCGCTGCACTTGTAAAAAAGCACTCGATTAATCGATTAATTCACGGACATACCCATATGCCCAAGCATCACCAGGAACAACTGGGTGAGCTTCAATGGCAACGCTGGGTTTTATCTGATTGGGACCTCGACCATCCTGAAAGCGTTACCCCAAAAGCTAGCGCCTTACTAATCGATGAACACGGCGTGCGTTATTTAGATTTGGTGAAGTAAAGTCAGTTTGCTGTTTACTGAGAGCGTATCTTAATACTTGGAATAGCGCGATAAAGTTTGTGCCATTTGAGCAAAGATGCGTGGGTTGGCACACATCACCTCACCACTCTCTAAATAGCCTTCTTCACCGCGGTAGTTGCCGATTAAGCCACCCGCCTCGGTTACTAGCAAGGCTCCAGCAGCCATATCCCAGGGCTTAAGATCGCTCTCAAAGAAACCATCGTAGCGACCCGCTGCAACATAAGCCAAATCCAGCGCAGCTGCACCAGGACGCCGTAAGCCAGCACATTGACGCGACATCTCAGCAAAGATTTTCAAATAGGTTTCGAGGTCTTGATCTTGTCGATACGGAAAGCCTGTGCCTAATAATGTATTTGCTAAACGATCTTGCGTGGCCACGCGCAAGCGGCGGCGATCTAAATACGCACCAGCACCGCGAGTTGCAGTAAAGAGTTCATCACGGGTGGGGTCATACACAACCGCTTGTTGCGTAACGCCATTCACAGCTAATGCAATCGATACTGCGTATTGCGGAAATCCATGAATGAAATTGGTTGTACCGTCCAGTGGGTCAATAATCCAAATATGATCTGAGCCACTATTTTGAGAGCCGGTCTCTTCTGCCAAGAATCCATGTGTAGGATAGGCTTCGCTGAGGGTTTCAATGATGGCTGCTTCTGCAGCTTTGTCCACTTCAGTCACAAAATCATTGTGCTGTTTACGATCCACTTGCAAGCGCTCTAAATTGAGAGAAGCTCGATTAATTACGGTACCGGCACGACGGGCAGCCTTAATGGCCACATTTAACATGGGATGCATAGTGAGTATGGACAAATTAAATAAGAACGGACCCGAAATAGTACGAACTTCAGTAAAAACTGAAGGACAATATCGAGCTAATAGCTTGATTCTAAACGATTGCTCATATTGATAGCCAACTAAGTCCATGCTTTCTCACAATACTGAACTGATTCGCTGGGTACTGGTGGAAACCAGCCACCCGGGTAATGTAGGCTCTGCAGCTCGCGCACTTAAAACCATGGCTTTTGACCAATTGCTCTTGGTCAACCCTAAAAAGGCGCAGATTGCTCAAGATCCTGAGGCAATTGCACTTGCCAGTGGCGCTACAGATGTCTTGCAATCAAGTCAAGAACTTCAATCCCTAGATACTGCTGTGCAAGGCTGTGCCCTCGTCTTGGGACTCACGAGTCGAGATCGAGAATTTGGTCCACCAGCTCTCCATTGGCAAGCAGCTAAAGACCTCATCACCGCGACTGTCCATGCGGGCCAATCGGTAGCTTTGTTGTTTGGCCCCGAGCGGACCGGGCTTGATAACAGCCATTTAGCCTTATGCACTCACCGAGTCTGGTTGGATGCCAACCCTGCCTATCCTTCACTCAATTTAGCCCAAGCGGTGATGGTCTGCGCCTTTAGCCTCAAAGAAGCTTTCAGCAGGCTAGCAGACTCAGGAAATCCCCTATTTTCTGGCTCTCGTGAGGATTTGGCGGACTTTGCAGACCCCGCTGCCATTGCTGCGATGCTGGAGCACTGGCAGGAAGGTCTCATTGCCCTGGGCTATCTTGATCCCCAAAATCCCAAAAAACTGATGCCCCGCTTACAAGCCCTTTTTGCAAGGGCCAGACTCCACAAAGAGGAAATTGATCTGCTGCGTGGCATTGCAAAACAGATGCTCCTGAGGAAATAAGCTCAAACCATTAGAATCAAACTATGCTGAATACCCTTTTTGAGACTGTTGATTCCATCATTACGCGAGACCCCGCGGCCCGCAATCGCTTCGAGGTCATCACCTGCTACCCAGGTCTGCACGCCATTTTCTTATACCGTATCTATCATTTTTTTTGGGTTATTGAGCTCAAGTGGCTGGCTCGCTTTTTGTCTTTGCTTGCACGCATCATCACCGGCATTGAAATACATCCCGGCGCCAAAATTGGACGCCGTGTATTTCTAGATCATGGCCTTGGGATTGTGATTGGTGAAACCACCGAAATTGGCGACGACTGCACGATCTATCAAGGCGTAACACTTGGCGGCACATCGCTTTATAAAGGTGTAAAGCGTCACCCTACTTTAGGCAAAGGGGTTGTTATCAGTGCCGGCGCAAAAGTATTGGGCGGCTTTACGGTTGGTGACGGAGCACGCGTTGGTTCGAATGCCGTAGTCTTAAAAGAGATTCCTGCAGGAGCAACTGCCGTTGGTGTGCCTGCTCGCATTCTCCATCCGGATTTACCGCAAACTCATGACACGGAGAGCAAAGCCTATTTCTCAGCCTATGGGATCACACCCAATGTTGACGATCCGGTATCGATGGCGTTAAAAGGTTTAATTGACGCCAGTCTAGAGCAAGAAAGCAAAATTGCAGCCTTAGAAAAAGCCTTAGCTCAATTGAGCAATACTGCAGTTTCCCCTGAAAGCAATCGGACTCAAAGCGATACCAAGCGCGATCTTGGTGCGATCAAAGAATGGCTTAAAGAATAAATTAGTGCAGAGTGCGAGGATTGCTTCTGCCTGTGCCAGAGGCAATCGAAATGAAGTCATCAGCGTCAGATTCATCACCGTCCTCTTCATTAGGCATGCCAAAGGTAAAGCTTTCGGCACCGGCTGGATGACGATTCGCAATTTCTTCATCACTAGCCGCGCGGACATCTTGTACTTGTACCCAGAAGCGAAGAGCCATACCCGCTAAAGGATGATTGCCGTCCAAAACCACTTGGTTATCAGCAACATCAGTAACGGTATAAATGAGTGATTCTTCGTCATCCTCATCTTCAGCCGCCAACAGATCAACATCCTCTTCGCCATCCTCTTCAGGCACACCTTCGAACTGCATGCCGACCTCAAGAGGCTCGGGAAAACGGGTGCGTGGCTCAATCTTTAATAACTCGGGGTTGTACTCACCAAAGGCCTCAGTTGGCTCGAGTTGCACAGTGGTTTCAAAACCAATATTCTGGCCGTCCAAGAGCGCTTCAATTTTCGGAAAAGTCCCTTCGTAACCCCCATGCAGGTATACCATCGGAGAATCAGGTTCTTCAATGACATTATTTTGCGCGTCAGTTAATTTATAACGCAGGGATACAACGGTATTTTTTTCGATCTTCATGCGGACATTTCAGTGCTATTACAGTACTACTTTTGACATAGGAATCATTTTACTTGAGTAAGCCCTACGAACCACCCATCCCCCCAAAACCGCTACCGATTGATCAAAAATGGGCTCTACTGGGCAATAGAAGCCCTCAGGAGTTTATGAAGGAGTTCTGGCATAAAAAACCTTTGCTGGTTCGAGCTGCTATTCCGGCCTTTGGCCTGGCAGCCTTGGATAGCCCCATTTCTGCAGATACCCTCTTCAAACTCGCGCAATCGGAGGATTGTGAGGCCCGCTTAGTCCGTTCCAAGCCCTGGAGTCTTGATACGGGACCATTGAGCAAAAAAAATTTACCCCGCTTGGAAGATCGCAATTGGACCCTCTTACTGCAAGGTATGGAGGCAATGCATCCAGCTTGCGCCAAGGTGCTGTCATGGTTTCGGTTTATACCCGATGCGCGGCTAGATGATTTAATGATCAGCATCGCCGGCCCTGGTGGCGGTGTTGGCCCGCACTTTGATTCCTATGACGTCTTTCTCATTCAAATGTCTGGCAGAAGACGCTGGAAAATTTCACAGCAAACCGATTTAAGCCTGGAACCATCGCTACCTTTGAAGATCTTGAAAAACTTCAAAGCGGAATCGGTTTGGGATTTAGAGCCTGGCGATATGCTTTACCTGCCCCCGCACATTGCGCATGAGGGAGTGGCACTTGATCCCGGCTGTCAAACTTGGTCAATCGGGTTTCGCTCCCCCAGCTACAAAGAGTTACTACAAGAAGGCTTGTGGCGTCTTGCTGAGTCTTTGGAAGATCTACCAGAATTAGAAAGCCGCTTCGCTGATCCCTTACAAACAGCAAGTCACGAGGCAGAACAATTACCAATCGAACTCATCAAACAGCTTGAGGCCAAACTCAGTGATCTCCAGCTCCAAGATATCCATACATTTCTACCAGGAATAACGGCCTACTTAAGCGAGCCGAAGCCACAAGCCATTTTTCTGGGCAGGGCTAATATCAGCCCGGCAGCATTTGCTAAAAAACTATCCAAGAATACTCTGAAGCCTCATCCGCAAACTCGGATTTTGAGCCTCGGTCAATCTGTGTTTTGTAATGGAGAAAATATGACCCAAAATGAGGCTCAGGAAACTCGAGAGGCCTGGAAAAAACTGAGTAAATTCAAGGCTCTTCCCGCAGGCTTTCCGGTTGGCAAAGAAGCTCAGACCAGCCTGCTGCAAGCCTATAGATCTGGCTGGCTAGAATTTACGAAGGAGCAATAAAGAGCTGGCTATAATAAATGCTGGAAAGTACTTAGGGATTTTCCCTGCGTATAGTCCATCACCAATTACCGGTAATTGATGTTTATCTTTTTAAGAGGAAATTACAAATGAAGAAGTCACTCGTATTCGCTGCTATGTTGGCAATCGCTTTAGCTGCTTGCGGCAAAAAAGAAGAACCAGCTCCTGCTCCAGCTCCTGCTGCTGCACCAGCTCCTGCTGATAATGCTGCTGCTCCTGCAGCTGCACCAGCTGCCGCTCCTGCTGCTGCTGACAAGAAGTAATTTCCTTCTTGAAGAAAAAGCCGCTTTCGAGCGGCTTTTTTTTACGTCTGCGTTAACTTGAATTCAAGCCGTGCTCAACGACTCAACTGATCTGTTAATAAAGTTAAGAGCTGAAATCCAGCTGGGGTATTTTCCGGCTTTCCATCAGCGTCCTGCACGTATACGCTACAACTTGCATCACCAGTTGATTTAACGATCACGCGATATTTTTTCGCCTTCAAAGCAGAATCATCCTTGCTACTAAACAAGTTAGAGAAGAAGCCTTTGGTTTCAGCAGTCTCTTTTTGATTCACATAACGCACGAAATAGATACCATTGGAGCGATCACGATCTTCAACGGTGAAGTTAGAACGATCTAGAGCCAAGCCAACATCACGCCAGGCACGATCGAAACTATTGCCTAGGTCAATATGCGCAGCACTCCCCTCTTGAACTAAAGTTGCTTTTGGTGTTTTGACTACTGCAGGAGACGCAATTTGAGCCTTCGCCATTTCTTGGGTCATACCCAAACGTTCCATCAAACGCTGCAAAAATACTGCCTCCAGCTCTGGATCCGTTGGGCGTGTAGTCCAAATGGTGTAGAGGCAAGAGCCGGTGGTATCTGTTACACACTTCTCTAGGGCGCCCTTTTGAGTGATGTAAACCTCAGTCTCATCGGGCTTAACAACCTCTAGACGAGTCTTGTAGCGATCGCGCTCACCAGTATCTGAAATCGAATCAAGAGCACTATTCAAAAGAGAGCGAATATAGTCTTGTTCTACTTTGGGGCGATTTTCAGCCCAATCGGTTTCCATAATCCCCGTTGAAGGGGAATCCGTGGTCAACAAAAAGCCATTCTCTTGCCAAAAGTCTTTGATCTGGGGGTATAACTCTGCGGCAGGTTTTTCGACTACCAACCACCTGCGCTCACCATCGCGTGCAATACGCATGCCTGGAATGCCAGTCATGACGCTGGCTCGCAACTGAGCCGTCTTCTTGGTAGCTGCAACGTACTCGGACATGGTTGCAGTGCCATCCTGAACAACATAACGCCGATCAGCTTGTGCGGTAATTAAATCAGGCGGATAAGACAAGTTCGGTCCACGCACTTCGCCCGAGCTCTTCTTATAGTCAACTGTATCGCTGCTTGTCACGGTCTTGCAGCCGACTAAGGCAGAAAGCATCAGCAGCGCTGCAAGAAAAAACGAAATATTACGATTCAAAAATGGCATAGCACTCTTCATAGTAAACCGACTTGTTTCAATGCAATCTTTAATGGCTCGCGCAAAGCAAGGCTCAACGGAGTCAAAGGTAAACGAATACCGGGGCCAATCTTACCCATCTCGTATAAAGCCCACTTCACAGGGATGGGGTTAGCTTCGATGAACATCGCCTTATGTAATGAGAGCAATTGGTATTGCAACTCACGAGCATGGGTAAGCTCGCCAGCCATAGCTGCCTTACATAATTCGTGCATTAAACGGGGTGCAACATTCGCCGATACTGAAATATTGCCCTTACCACCCATCAGCATTAATAGGACGGCGCTTAAATCATCACCTGAATAAACAGCAAATTGTTCTTGTCCAGCGCGCTTCAAATCTGCAATCAAAGCCATGCCCCGCTCTAGATTCCCAGTCGCATCTTTGATACCAATCATGCCAGGCACTTGCGCCAAGCGAACAACGGTCTCGCCCGCTAAGTCTGCAACAGTGCGGCCTGGCACGTTATACAAAATCACTGGCAAATCGACAGACTCTGCAATCTTTTTAAAGTGGGCATACATGCCATCTTGAGTTGGCTTGTTATAGTAAGGCACCACCTGAAGACTGGCATCTGCACCAACCTTCTTAGCATATTGCGTTAGTTCAATAGCCTCACTAGTCGAATTACCACCCGTACCCGCAATCACTGGAATTCGGCCAGCAATGTGCTCGACGCAAACCTGAATCAATTCACAATGCTCTTCAACTGAAACGGTTGGTGACTCACCACTAGTTCCTACGATCACAATGGCATCGGTACCCTCAGCCACATGCCAGTCGAGCAAGGAACGCAAGCCCGAGAAATCAAGACTGCCATCTTCCAGCATGGGTGTAACAATAGCGACCATGCTGCCAGCAATGGGCTTTTTATTGGATGAATTTGAAGTAGTGCTGCTCACTAGGTAGATACCGTATAGATAGGTGTTTAAGCTGGAAATTGTAACGGAATGTGCCCCTGCAAAGCGCCTTTTACAGCGCAAAGCCTCTGAATCATGGCAGGTTTGGGGGAGTCAATATAGAGATCCTCATAAGCCAGAACTTTCAGGCCATTCTGAGCAGAAAATGAGAGCAATTCCCCTGTTTTTAAGAGGAAATCGGGGTTGGAAGGCTTCCCAAACTCGCCGTTGCCCTGGGCAAAGGTTTCATAGAGCAAAACCCCTCCATCAGTCAGCATTTTTGGCAATTCCGCTAAGTAAGGTCGATAAAGATAATTAGTCACCACAATGGCTGAAAAAACTTTACCCGTCAGGGGCCAAATCTCACCCTCCAGATCCACGCGTGCCACCTCTAAACTAGGGTGCTTTTCTTGGCTGATGGCATCGATACTTTGATCGACTGCGAGAACGGCAAATCCCGCGTTCAATAAAAAATGGGTATGCCGACCGGCGCCACAAGCTAAATCCAAAACGACACCATTTTTTGGGATAGCAGAAACAAAACGCCTAATCCAGGGTGACGCCTTTTCAAGAGCGGTATGACTATTGCTCAAGCTTAGTCGTACGCCAATCCCATGGCTTCGCGTACTTCCCGCATAGTTTCTTGAGCAACCTTACGCGCTTTATCGGAGCCATCCGCAATAATCGAGCGCAACAAACTGGGATCATCCAAGTATTTCTGGGCACGCTCAAACATTGGCTGTTGCTCAGCCAAGATCGCATCGATCACCGGCTGTTTACATTCTAAGCAGCCAATACCAGCACTTTTGCAGCCCTTCTCAACCCATGCTTTAGTGGCTTCATCGGAATACACGGTATGAAATTGCCAAACAGGGCAACGGGCAGGATCGCCCGGATCGGTTCTGCGAACACGCGCAGGATCAGTTGGCATCGTACGCATGGAACGAATGATCTCTTCCGGTTTCTCGCGAATGCTAATCGTATTGCCATAAGACTTTGACATCTTTTGACCATCAAGACCCGGCATTTTTGAGGCAGCAGTTAATAGCGCTTGTGGCTCTGGAAGAATAATTTTGCGCGCACCCTCTAAAAATCCAAATAATCTCTCTCGGTCAGCCATCGATAGACTTTGTGAATCTTGCAGAAGGGCTTGGGCTTGCTCAAGCGCACTATCGTCACCACGCTCTTGATAAGCAGTTCGAAGTTCTGCATACATTTTGGCGCGTTTGCTGCCCAACTTTTTGACTGCCTCTAAGGCTTTTTCTTCAAAGCCTGCCTCACGGCCGTAAAGGTAGTTAAAGCGACGCGCTACTTCACGCGTCATCTCTACGTGCGGCACCTGATCCTCACCAACAGGAACAAATTGGGCACGGTAGATCAGAATATCGGCAGACTGGAGTAAAGGGTAGCCCAAGAAGCCGTAGGTCTGTAGATCTTTTTCCTTGAGCTTTTCAATTTGATCCTTGTAGGTGGGCACTCTCTCCAACCAGCCCAATGGGGTTCCCATTGCTAGTAATAAGAAGAGTTCTGCATGTTCAGGCACCTTGCTTTGAATGAAGAGCGTCGCCTGATTTGGATCAACGCCCGCAGCCAACCAATCAATCACCATATCCCAAACGGACTGCTCAATTACATCTGGGGTTTCATAGTGAGTAGTGAGGGCATGCCAATCTGCAACAAAAAAGAAGCAGGGATACTCTGCTTGCAAGCGGACCCAGTTTTTTAATACACCGTGATAGTGGCCAAGGTGCAAATTGCCCGTAGGGCGCATGCCAGAGAGAACGCGTTCAGCAAACATGGTGATCTTTATTGATATCGTGAATGATTAGTGAAATACCGACCATACCGGTGTTAGATTACTCGGCAATAGTGGTAAAGAGCCCAGATCCATATGGCTCTCACCTGGGTCATGAAAATCTGAACCCCGTGATGCCATGAAACCATATTTCTGGGCAATCTTGCCGTAGGTTTGATACTGGTCTGGAGTATGGCTTCCGGTGATGACTTCGATCCCGACTCCCCCAAAATCTTTAAAGCACTCATAGAGTTGATCCATTTGCATGGCTGTAAAGTCATAGCGGCCTGGGTGCGCAATTACTGCCACACCGCCCGCATGCTTAATCCATGACACAGTATCTTCGAGGCTAGCCCATTGATGGGGCACAAAGCCTGGCTTACCCTCCACGAGATAATTCTGAAAAACAGTTTCGGTATTGCGACAGATGCCCTGCTCTACCAAAAACCGAGCGAAGTGCGTACGTGAAATCAAATCGTGATTACCTGCAAAATGCAAGGCACCTTCATATGCACCTGCAATGCCAACTTGGGATAAGGCATCTGCAATTTGCTGAGCGCGTTTGCCGCGACCATCACGGGTTTGGCGCAAGCCCTCTACCAAAACGGGATTTTTTGCATCGATACCAAGGCCAACAATATGAATGGTTTGCCCCATCCACGTAACCGAAATCTCAACCCCGCCAACATAGTCCATACCAATCGCCCGAGCCGCAGCACGAGCCCGCTCTTGACCGCCTAACTCATCATGATCGGTTAAGGACCAGAGGCGCACACCATTAGCATAAGCGCGTTGAGCTAAATCTTCTGGGGTCAAAGTGCCATCAGAGATGACAGAGTGACAATGAAGATCAGCGTTAAGGTCAGATATGTGGGACATCAGTCTATTTTAGGTCAAGGCGCTCGAATGCACTCGGCGGGGCGCATCTAAATAGTCCCTAGACTGCATCTCAAGCAATCTAGAGACCGTTCTTGAGAATTCGGCGGTAATTTGACCCTCGGTATAAAGCTCTGCTGGAGGTACAGCTGCTGAAATAATTAGCTTATTTTTGTTGTCATATAGAACGTCAACTAGCCAAATAAAACGACGCGCTTCATTCGTTAAACGCGGTGGCATGTAAGGCACGCCAGAGAGAATCACGGTATGAAACTGCTTGGCAAGCTCTAAATAATCGTTTTGAGAACGCGGCCCACAGCAGAGCGTTTGAAAATCAAACCACACGACACCGTCACCCATATGCAATGGCAGTAATTCACGGGATTCAATATAGAGAACCGGATTTGGATCTTCAGCTTGATTGCCGATCAAGGCATAAAACATGTTGAGAAGCTTCAGATCATTTTGCGAATCAATGGGTGTCAAGTAGGCCTCAACTTGCTCCATTTGTACCCGGCGATAATCGTTACCTGCATCGACATTCAAAATATCCAATTTATCTTCTAGCAGACGAATGGCGGGCAGCAGACGATCACGGTGTAAGCCATCGGGATAGAGCTGATCGGGTCGGTAATTCGAAGTCATGACAAACTGAACGCGATCCTCAAATAACGCTTTTAGCAATCGATACAGAATCATGGCATCAGCAATATCGTTGATGTGAAACTCATCAAAACAGATCAAGCGATAGCGCTTAGAGATTCTTTTGGCTAACTCATCCAGTGGATCAGAGAGACCAGATAACTCATGCAATTCACGATGAACTTCTCGCATGAATTCATGAAAATGAATCCGAATCTTTTTTTCTAAAGGGGATGCCGCATAGAAGCAGTCCATCAAAAAGGATTTACCTCGACCAACACCACCCCACAAGTAGATACCGCGAGGTAAAGCAGGCCTAAACAGTTTCTTTTTGAGTTGATTGCTACGAACCTGCTTATAGTCTACCCACTGATCCTCGCAGGCTTGCAAACGCTCGATTGCGCGCAGCTGCGCGGGATCAGTGTGATACCCGCGCGCTTTTAACTCTTGCTGGTAATACTCGATCGCTTTCAATTACATATTTAAGGCGCGTTGATCTGCCGCAAGTGCCGCTTCACGAACCACCTCAGACAAGCTAGGGTGTGGATGGCATATCCGAGCAATATCTTCCGCTGCAGCCTTAAACTCCATGGCGACTGCTGCCTCAGCAATTAAATCCGATGCATTAGGGCCAATGATATGAACGCCCAAAATTTCATCAGTCTTGGCATCGGCCAACACTTTCACAAAACCATCAGAGCGTCCCATGCCTAATGCGCGACCATTGGCAGCAAATGGGAACTGACCTGCTTTATAGGCACGGCCCTCGTCTTTGAGTTGCTGTTCGTTCTTACCAACCCAAGCGATCTCAGGATCGGTATAAATAACCCATGGAATGCAGTTGTAATCAATATGGGGTTTTTGACCAGCAATGATCTCGGCAACCAAAACGCCCTCATCTTCGGCTTTATGTGCCAGCATTGGGCCGCGCACAACATCTCCAACCGCATATACGCCTGGCGCCGAAGTCTCACAAGTATGATCATCAATCGGAATGAAACCACGCTCATCAACCTTCAGGCCGATTTTATCTAGGCCCAACTGATCAGTATTAGGTACGCGTCCAACGGAAACAATTAAACGGTCACAATCCAGCTTTTGCGCTTTACCAGTGTTATCGGCATACTGAATCGATACACCCTTCTTATCAGCCTTCACTTCACCAATCTTCACGCCGGTCTGAATATTTAAACCTTGCTTCGCAAATAACTTCTGGGCTTCTTTGGCGATACCAGGGTCGCATGCGCCTAAGAAAGTTGGCATGGCTTCGAGGATGGTGACCTCAGCACCTAAGCGGCGCCAAACTGAACCCAACTCAAGACCAATGACACCAGCGCCAATGATGCCCAATTTCTTAGGAGCGACATCAAACTTGAGAGCGCCTTCGTTATCACAGATCATTTTGTTATCAACAACGATGCCTGGCAAATGACGGGCTTTAGAACCCGTAGCAATAATCACATGCTTTGCAGTAACGGTTTCTTGTTCCTTGCCATCAATTTTGACTTGATAGCCATCCGTGCTCTTGCCTTCAAATGAGGCATGGCCTTTTAACAAAGTAATCTTGTTCTTCTTGAACAGATACTGAATACCACCAGTCATCTTGGTCACGATCTCATCTTTACGAGAAATCATTTTCTTGGTATCCATACTGACAGAGCCAACCTGAATGCCGTGATCCGCCGCATGATGCTCGATCTTCTCAAACTCTTCCGATGAAGCAAGCAATGCCTTGGAAGGAATACAGCCGACGTTCAAACAAGTACCGCCTAAACGAGGCTCGCCCTTGGGGTCGTCATAGGCGTTGGATTCAGCACAAGCAACATTAAAGCCCAACTGCGCCGCACGAATCGCTGCAATGTATCCACCAGGACCACCACCAATGACGAGGACATCAAATGATTTACTCATAGAGTCCTCGCTTACAGATCAAGTAAAAGACGTGAAGGATCTTCTAAAGCTTCCTTCATGGCAACTAAGCCAAGTACTGCCTCGCGACCATCAATAATGCGATGGTCATAAGAGAGCGCCAAGTAGTTAATTGGACGAATCACAATTTGGCCATCCTCAACAACAGCGCGATCTTTCGTCGCATGAATCCCCAAAATCGCGGATTGAGGAGGATTAATGATTGGCGTTGAAAGCATTGAACCAAACACACCACCATTGGAGATCGAGAAAGTACCACCAGTAAGTTCTTCGATCGTCAATTTACCTTCGCGTGCCTTAGCACCAAACTCGGCGATCTTCTTCTCAATATCAGCCAAATTCATTTGGTCGACATCACGCAAAATCGGCACAACCAAACCTCGTGGCGAGCTCACTGCGATACCAATATCAAAGTAACCGTGATACACAATGTCGTTGCCATCTACTGAAGCGTTCAATAAGGGAAACTTCTTCAAGGCATGTGTAGCAGCCTTCACGAAAAAGGACATGAAGCCCAATTTCACACCATGGGTCTTTTCAAAGATGTCCTTGTATTTATTACGCATGGCAATCACCGGTGCCATATTGACTTCGTTGAAGGTTGTCAAAATAGCATTGTTGGCTTGGGACTCGAGTAGGCGCTCCGCAATACGGGCGCGCAAACGGGTCATGGGAACACGCTCTTCAGGACGATCACCCAAAGGAATCGACACTGCTGGCAAAGGGGCTACGCTAGATTTAGCACCACCAGATACAGCATTAAGAACATCACCCTTAGTAATGCGGCCATCACGACCAGAGCCTGCCACTTGGGCTGCACTCACGTTGTTCTCAGCCATTAACTTGGCTGCAGAAGGTGCTGCCGCAGGAGCAGTAGATGCAGGGGCGCTGGATGCGGCAGGCTTCGCAGCTGGTGCAGCAGCTTTTGCTGCCGCGGCTGGAGCAGCACTTGCTACTGCAGTGCTATCAATCTTGCCGATCAATTGCTCGGCAACGACTGTGCCACCATCACCAACCAAAACTTCCGTCAGCACTCCAGCAGACGGAGCAGGAACTTCCAGTACGACCTTATCGGTTTCAATTTCGATCAAGATTTCATCTTGCGCGACTGCTTCGCCGACTTTCTTTTTCCATTGCAAAAGGGTTGCTTCGGCAACGGACTCAGAGAGTTGGGGGACTTTCACTTCAAATATGGCCATGATGATTCCTAGAAAATATGGGTTGAGATTATGTGGACGATTACTTCGTAATCACATAACCTTTAAGTTTGGCAAATGCTGCATTGATTAATGACTTCTGTTGTTCTTGGTGGAGATGTGCATAGCCCACTGCAGGCGAAGCAGAGGCAGGACGTCCGGCATAAGCCAACTTCATACCCTCAGTCATATTCTCCAAAATATTGTGCTGTACAAAGAACCAGGCGCCTTGGTTTTGAGGCTCATCTTGACACCACACCACTTCTGCAAGATTGGGATACTTCTTCAATTCTGCAGTCAGCGCTTTATGTGGGAATGGATAGAGTTGCTCGAGGCGAATAATCGCCACATCACCAATCTTCTTGTCAGTACGCTCTTTAGCCAAGTCATAGTAAACCTTGCCTGAACACATTAAAAGACGCGTCACCTTCTGGGGATCAATACTCTCATCACGTTCGGAGAGAATCGTATGGAACTTGCCTTTAGTAAATTCGATCAGTGGTGAAGAGGCTTCTTTATTTCGCAAGAGCGACTTAGGTGTCATCAATATCAACGGTTTGCGGAACTGACGAATCATCTGACGACGCAAAACATGGAAAATCTGCGCTGCAGTCGTTGGCTGAATCACCTGCATATTGGTATCAGCACACAATTGCATAAAACGCTCAAGACGGGCAGATGAATGCTCAGGACCTTGACCTTCATAACCATGGGGCAACATCATCACCAAGCCATTGGCACGACCCCACTTCACTTCACCTGAAGCGATAAATTGATCGATCACAACCTGAGCACCATTGGCAAAGTCGCCAAACTGCGCTTCCCAGATGGTTAGCGTATTGGGTTCTGCAGAAGCAAAGCCGTATTCAAATCCAAGCACAGCCTCTTCCGACAGAATGGAATCAATCACAATAAAGGGGGCTTGATCTTTGGTGACATGCTGTAGAGGAACATAAGTTCCGGTATCCCACTTCTCGCGGTTTTGGTTATGCAAGACAGCATGACGGTGCGTGAAGGTACCGCGACCACTATCTTCACCCGATAAGCGCACTGGATAACCGCTCGCTACCAATGAGGCAAAGGCCATGTGTTCGCCCATCCCCCAATCCACATTCACTTCGCCACGACCCATAGCAGCGCGGTCATTGAGCACCTTCTCCACCAAGGGATGTACTTTGAAATCATGTGGCATTGCAGAAATCTTCTCCGCCAAACGCTTCCACTCAGCCAGCGGAATGGCAGTATCGGCTTCGTCAGTCCATTTCTTATTGAGAAATGGTGACCAGTCCACGGCATATTTGCCAACAAAATTACTTAAGACTGGATCTGAGGTTTGCTTAC
>Ga0364867_10105_pt3 | contig 41715 bp, 27 predicted proteins | sample ExccelAu500001D4_3_FD_206915 | JGI IMG/M metagenome (GOLD analysis project Ga0364867, IMG submission 206915) | Enriched cells from Trout Bog Lake Hypolimnion, Wisconsin, USA - BchlTB.Aug13.5000.01.D4 | ecosystem: Environmental > Aquatic > Freshwater > Lake > Hypolimnion/Profundal zone | place... | reverse complement strand
CACCTGATGACGCGGCTCGGCGTCAACTGCGTGTTCAACGTCGGTGCAATGGAGTTCAACGGGAAAAACATTTTGATGGCGCGCGTCGAGGGCTGGGACCGCAAGTCATTCTTCGCCGTCGCCGAGAGCAAGAACGGCGTGGATAATTTCCAGTTCTGGGATTATCCGGTGCGGATGCCGGAACTCGAAGACAAGGAGACGAACCTTTATGATATGCGTCTAGTGAAACACGAGGACGGCTGGATTTACGGTTTGTTCTGCGCCGAGCGGCATGACGATTCCAAGCCGAGCGACTTATCCGCCGCCATCGCCCGTTGCGGCATTGCCCGTACGAAGGATCTGGTGAAATGGGAACGGCTGCCGGATTTGAAGACACCCGCTCTGCACCAGCGCAACTGCGTGTTGCATCCGGAATTCGTGAACGGTAAATACGCCTTTTACACGCGCCCGATGAGCGATTTCGCGGCGACGGGCAGCGGTGATGGCATCGGCTGGGGACTGGTGGACGACATCACCAAAGCCGTTGTCATCAAGGAAAGCATTATTGACCAGCGCTTTTATCACACGATCAAGGAGGGCAAGAACGGCCTCGGCCCAGCCCCGATCAAAACCGCAAAAGGCTGGCTGCATTTGGCGCACGGCGTGCGCAACACGGCGGCGGGCTTGCGCTATGTGCTTTATCTGTTCCTGTGCGACTTGAAGGATCCGTCCAAGCAGATTGCCGCACCGGGCGGCCATTTCATGGGACCGGAAAACGACGAGCGCGTGGGCGACGTGTCAAACGTGGTGTTTGCCAACGGTTGGATTGTGCGCAAGAACGGCGACGTATTCGTCTATTACGGTTCGTCCGACACGCGCGCGCACGTCGCCACGACGACGGTGGACAAACTGCTGGATTACTGCCTGAACACGCCGCCCGATGCCATGCGTTCCAAGCTGTGTGTGGACCAGCGCTGCAAGCTGATTGAGAAAAATCTGGGGTTGCTCTCCTGAATTGTGGGTAGTCCCAACTTTTGGATTTAAAATCCGGTTGACGTCATTAAAATCAGCCTATGAAAACTGTCTCTGCTCCGCTCATTGGAACGTTTATAGGCGTGCTTTTGCTGAACACGTTTGCGTCCGCACAAGATTCTTCTGAAAACGACAGGCAGGCAATTTTCACCAAGCAAACCCCAAACCTCCATCATCTGATTTCTGCGTCAGATCCTCGGTTTCAGTATGAAGGCCGATTCGATTTTTCAAATCCAAATACGCCAGTCATCATTTGGCAAGCAAGTCGGATAAGCCTCGATTTTAATGGCAAAGAGATCGGGCTGTGCTTCGACAATGCCAAGGGACAGGACTATTTTAACGCGGAGGTGGATGGGTCGAACACGATTGTTGAAGCCAGTGAAGGGAAGCCGGTGCGCCCAGCAATACTTTCCGGATTGATGCCTGGGCGTCATCACTTGGAATTGTTTAAACGCAGTGAAGCCACAGCGGGCACCGTGTGCTTTAGTGGCGTCGAGTTGATTGGCGGTGCGAAAATCTGGGCACCACAACCACCAGCTTACAAACTCAAGATGGAATTCATTGGCGACTCAATAACCGCCGGGGCGTGTAATGAAGACAGCGCCGCCGACCAATGGGACATTCGCCGCACCCACGACGCGGCGTTCAGTTATGCCGCCATCACAGCTGCCGCTTTCCATGCTGATCATCGCAACATTTCCGTCAGTGGCATGGGTATAGCCACGGGTTATGTCCCTATGAAAGCAGGCGAAATATGGGATCGACTGTATCCAACCACGAATTCACCGCGTGTCAATTTGGCCCAATGGGTTCCGCAAGTTGTCTTTGTGTATCTTGGCGAGAACGACAGTTCGTTTTCCAAAGCAAACGGCCAGTCCTTTCCGACTAACTTTACCGACGGTTATGTGTCGCTTGTTCGCGCCATACGCGCGGGCTATCCCGGCACCCGCATTGTGCTGTTACGCGGCGGTATGTATAGCGGCGCGCAAAGTGAACCATTGCGAGAAGCCTGGGGATCAGCCGTCAGGCAACTTGAGTCCACCGACAAGGGGATCTGCCACTTTGTCTTTGAACATTGGACAAAAACTCATCCACGTGTCGCCGACGACCGTATCATGGCCAATGAATTGATTGCGTGGTTAAATCAGCAAAAATTCATTCAGCGACCTCGAGAAGCCACTAAAAAGGGTTTTCCCCCATAGGGTGGGCATGATCCATAGTTTTTTGTATGCGAGATCAGTTTCCATATTCTCAATGCTGAAGGGCGGGTGGTGTTTGAAGACCGGCGTCGGTATTACAACCACGGACGACCGCACCGCTCGTTGTGCTTGCAAACGCCGGCGGCGTTTGCCAAGAATCAAGGCGAGCAAGGTTCCGGCTCCAGTCGGGCTAAGCCCTCCTTACACCGGAACCTTGACGAAACAGACAAACCGAAACCATCGGAAACTATCTCATAACGGTGGTCTAGCAAATGGGGTCCAGGCAACCAAAATTGCGGTGAAAAGAGCAAAAACAATCATGCACAGGCTGCGGGTTTTTTGTGTAATCGGAATTTGATTGATATTATTGTATGCGGCACTTGCACAAAAGCTTTAGGTTGGGGATCCGCCAGATAGCAATGATGGCGGCGTTCGTGATTTTGGTTGTGAATCAATCCAGTGGCAATGCCGCCGAACTCGCGCCATCGATCACCAACCTCATACAGTTTAACCAAATAGTTAATACAGAGCAGACGGTTGTCGGTTCGATAAACATAGAGGGAACGGTCTGGTGGTCGAGCCAATCGGAGGGCCGAGTGATTTTGAATGATGACTCCGGGACGGTTCAACTGGAACTCGATTTTCCATGTCAAATGCCACCTCAGGGGGCGCGCGTGAGCATGGCGGGACAATGCACCATGGTAAAAAATAGGGATGTTATCAAGTTGTCCAGCATCCCCGTGGTGGAAAATGATGGCCTTCACCCGATGACTGAGAAATCCGGGGATATTTACTTGGAAGCTGGTCTTCATCCCATTCAAGTCGGCTGGTTTAACCGAACCGACAAGTTTGGACTGGAGGTGGCATTCGAAGGGCCAAATATACTCCGACAAAAGATTCCCGACAGAATCCTGTTTCGAAGCCAATTTGATCCAGAGAATGGCGTCACGAATTTAATCAACGGATTAAACTATCGTTGTTGCGAAGGTTTATGGTGGAGCTGGCTTCCCAATTTATATCATTTGCCGACAGAAAAAACAGGAGAGGTCAATAATTTTGATATAGCAATGAGAAGCCGAAATGAGCATGTAGCAATACAATTTAGCGGCTACATTCAAATTCCAAGCGCCGGTCTCTATACATTCCATACGACATCGGATGATGGGAGCCGTTTGTTCATAGGGAATCCGTCCCTGCGGGTTATTGTGCTTGGAACAGCCCCCTTGCCCACATCGAGTCAAATCACCAACGGTTCCGGGCCGGAAGTAAATGGCTATCATTGGTCCGAGATTGAAGGGACTGTTATCTCTGTAAATCGCCTCCAGGATGTCCTTGAGTTCGAACTTGCCACGACTTCAGCACGAAAAATAATAAAGGTGGCAGATAATTCAAACAGCTCCTTCATTCTCATGCCGCAGAACCGCATCCGGACCATCGGCGTCTCCCAAAATAATTTACTCCTCGACGGCAAAAGCGAATCCGGCGAATTCTTTGTGCAACGCTGGACAGATATAGACCAGCGCTACATAACCCCTGATCTCTGGTCCATTTTTCCGTTACTTTCCATTAGCAATGCGGTTATGGCATGCAAAGAAATCACTGGGCAACCGATTGTTCATTTGCGCGGGCAGGTTTATCCGGCCGAATCAGACAAACCTGAATTTCTGGACGACGGTTCAGGCCGGGTATTTTTAGAAAGCGCAGTGCCGGATGAGGTTGTGAGCCAGACCGTGGAAGTGCTGGGAAGGTTGACTAATGCGGGCACTAATCTTGTGTTGCGATGCGGAGTTTTCAAACGTTTTGAAACGAATTCCGGGAGCATAACAACATTGCCAGAGCTTACCACGGTTGAGCAGGTTCAACGACTGTCACCGGATGAATTGAAACAGGGTTGGCCTGTGAAACTGCGCGGGGTGATCACCTCTGTGCTACAGGGGGACGCGGCGGTTCTTCAAGACACAACCCGAGGAATCTTCGTCGATATCGGGAAGCCCATAGCACTTCAGCCCGGTGACTATTGTGAAGTTGAGGGGATTGCCATTTCCGGCGAGTTTTCGCCCTATATCCACGCAAACCATTTCAATATAATAGGGGAGGGGCCTTTGCCGAATCCGGTGTTTCCCACTTGGGACCAAATAATAAATGGAAACATGCATTGTCAATACGTTGAAATGGAAGGGGTGGTCACCTTGATTGATGGCAACACAATTACATTGCTGACACACGATGGCCGCATACGGGTGCAACTGGATTCGATGGTAGCAGCCTTTCCGCCATCGTATTTGAACGCCCTGATTCGTTTACGAGGCTGCCTGTTCGCAGATTGGGACAAACAAGCTCGGCGGGTGAAGGTGGGGGACATCCGTTTAAACCAACAATGGGTGAGTTTGGTTCAGCCAGCACCGCTAGATCCATTCGCAATTGCCGCGAAACGGGTCGGTGAATTACTGAAGTTTGATCCTCAAGCTGGAGCGTTACAACGTGTCAAAGTTTCCGGGCAGATTATTTATCAAGGAAACGAGGGTTGTTTCTTGATGGACGGGGAAAGTGGATTGCGGTTCGTGTATGCCGGGGATCCGACCGCGCATGTTTGCGATTTGGTTGAAGTCGTGGGCTTCCCTGATTTAGCCGGTCCCTCTCCAGTGTTGCGGGAGGCCGTTGTTCGAAGATTTGGCCTGGCCAAAGTGCCAAATCCGCGAAAGCTTAAACCAGATGAACTGGTGCGGGACGAATACGATTCAACTCTAGTTCAGGTCGATGGAGTTCTATTGGGAACAAGTAGCACCCCCGGTGGGGATATTCTTGAGATACAGAGCGGGTTACGCAGGTTCATGGCTGTGGTTGATGACAAAACCGGCCTTAAAGGAAACATGGTTCCCGGCAGCCGGCTGGAACTCACCGGTATTTACGTGGGTGAGGGCGGGGATCGCGTGTTGGGTCGACCGATTGATTCATTCCGCCTCCTGCTCAATTCTGGGTTCGACATCCGGATTTTGTCGAACCCACCTTGGTGGACACTGAGGCGTCTGCTGACGGTGGTGAGTATTTTGGCAGGCATCCTCATTGCTGCCCTACTTTGGATTAAACAACTCAAGACGAAAGTAACCCAAAAAACACTGCAATTGGAAGCGCAGATCCTGAAACGTCAGCGCGCAGAGCGCCAGCGTGAGATTGAACAGGAAAGGTCACGCGTTGCTCAGGATTTACACGATGACTTGGGGGCTGGCTTGACCAGAATTAATATGCTAACTTCGTTGGCCGACAGCCCGGCCACCGCCGGCGATGCCAGAAAACAATATCTGGCAGACTTGAAAATAATGGCCCGTGACATGGTGTCCTCCTTGGATGAGATCGTTTGGGCGGTGAATCCGCGTAATGATACCCTAGCATCGCTCGTCGGCTATTTTGGAGCTCATGCCCAGGGATTGCTTGCCTTGGCTTCGGTGAAGTGTGGGCTGGACGTGGCCGAAGAATTGCCTAATATATCGCTTGATTCCAAGTTTCGCCATGAAGTTCTTATGATTTTCAAGGAAGCCATTACCAATGTGATCCGCCATTCAGGAGCCACCAAAGTCTGGCTTCGGGTTCGCGTTGAATCAGGAGTTCTGATTTTGGAAGTCGAGGACAATGGATGTGGGTTTATTCCAAACTCGCCGATACTGGGTGCCGATGGCATCGCGAACATGCGCGAGCGCTTGAACAAATTGGGCGGAAGCTGCAAGATTCAAAGTGAGCCAGGCAAAGGCACCACTATCCGATTTGAAGCTCCGCTGTCCAAAACATCTCCTTCCCTATGATCAAAGTAGCTATTGTTGAAGACGATCAAACTCTACGCAATGGGTTCAAAACGCTTCTCGAACAAACTGCGGGGTTTGAGTGTGTCTGCACCTGTGAGACGGTCGCGGATGCTGTTCGCAAAATTCCAAAATGTCAGCCGGACGTGGTGCTGATGGATATTCAATTACCGGACAAATCTGGAATTGAATGCACTGCTAGGATCAAGGAACTCCTGCCTTCAGTTCACATTGTGATTGTCACGGTGTATGAGGATTCCGATCGCATCTTTCAGGCGCTACAGGCCGGTGCCTGCGGCTATCTGCTAAAGCGTTCCGCTCCGGAACGAATCATCGCCGCCATCCGCGAGGCCCAGGAAGGAGGGGTGCCTATGACGCCGGAAATTGCCCGGAAGGTGATTGGCCAGTTCCGGGCCAAGACGACCGCCTCGACGCAGGTTGAAACCCTCACCTCCCGCGAAAAGGAAGTCTTGGAACTGGTGATGCAAGGACTGGAAAATCAGGAAATTGCCGACCGCATGAGTGTCAGCCTTGCGACCATCCGATTTCACCTCCAACATATCTACGAAAAGTTGCACGTTCATTCCCGCAACGAAATGATCTTCAAATTCAGTGGCAAGTAATTCAAATAGTGGATCTTGGGTAGACATTTTTTCTTCCATTTCTTTCGGTCTGATGCTTGGTATGTCCAAGGAGGGCAAAAAACTAACAATATTGCTAGCTATGCAATATTGAAATGCCTGTCATAGTCGGAGCATAAACAGCCATTTCCAATATTTTATGGTAGTGATTGTTTAACGACCAAAAACCATAGAAAAACTTAGAAATCGTTATGATAAAACAGAAAATCAACAAGACATTGCCTGTTCTTACCTTTGCCATTATTTGTTTTGCGAACTCAGCCCTTGCCCAATACGCCGGAACATTTGGTTATGGCCTTGAATTGGATGGCACCGGTGCCGGTGCAGTCAATTCGGGCGTCACCACGCTTTACGCGCTAAACAACGGCGGAACCACCAGATTGACGCCGCTTGGATCGTCGGCAGTCCTGAATCAGACGAGTTGGCTGTCCAGCCCTGAATCAGGAACCGGCCCCACCTTTAGTCTGGGCACATTTAATCCTGGTGCGGGCGACACGCTTGATCTGCTTGGGGCATCCATGCTGACCTACCAAGGGGGCGGTGCTACGGTCGGGCCGGCTGTTTATCTCAATTACCGGATCTCTCCATTGAGTGGCCCGTTATCCTCCTGGCCAGGGGGGACATTGCTGGGGTTGAATGAGTCGAATGTCGCCGGGAATTCCGGCGATACGCGCTGGTCCAATGAATCCATAAGCATCAACTTGCTCAACGGTCTTTCACCCGGCACTTATATCTTGGGGAGTTATGGCTATGCAAGCAGCACCGTTGGCGATCAATATGTAAGCAACGGTGGCTTAAACTACGGGGCTACATTTACCGTTGTGGCAACTCCTGAACCTGCAACCCTGGCTCTGGCCGGTTTGGGAGGTTTGGCAACTATCCTCTTCCTGCGCCGTCGGCAGTCATAAATACCCCATGATTTCCTGCGATAAACGAAAATAAATCCAACCACATGAAATTCAGCTATCTAGTAAAATTTGCATGGTGCGCTACCTTCTTGCTAGGCGCATCGGCAATAACAAATGCTTCGAGCTCAATTGTCACATTCAGCGTGGACATGTCCGTGCAGCTTGGATTGGGAACATTCATTCCCGGCACGGATCAAGTGTCGGTTCATGGCACGTTTAATAACTTTGGAACTTTTGTTCTGACAAACAATCCTTCCGCATCGAACACTAACATTTACCAAGGCACGGTTGTAGATACAACCAATACCAATGGTGGCTTAGAGACATACAAGTTTTACTGCACCGACGCCAGTCTTGGATGGGAAAATCCACTTAATGGCTCCGGCAAGAATCGTTCAGCCCGTTTGCCTTCCAACAGCGGTGGCAGCCTGGTGCTGCCCACCGTGTTTTTCAATGACGCGGGCCTCCAATCTACCAATCAAGTAACATTTCAAGTCGACATGGCGCAAAGAATAAATATTGGAGGTTTCGTTCCAGGAACCAGCACGGTCTATGCCAGAGGCACCATGAACGGCTGGGCTGAGACATGGCCATTAACCAACGATCCCACGATTATAACCACCAACGCATTGGGATTGGTAACGTCCAATGTTTATGTTGGAACTTATACAGTGGCAACAGGCACAAACTCATCGCCGGAATTCAAATTTGCCTATGAACCGGGTGGGGATTGGGAGACACCTGCCGTTAATAATCAGGTTGGCGGCGGCGATGGCAATCGTTCCTTTTTAGATACGGCAGCAACACAAATTCTTCCGATTGTTTATTATAGCGATCAACCCTACGCACCCGTTGCAACTAACAGCGTGACATTTCAAGTGGACATGACTGCGCAAACATTTTTAGGTAACTTCACGCCTGGAATGTCCGTAAACGTCCTCGGCGCTTTCAATGGCTGGGCTGTTGGATCCAACCCGTTGACTAACAATTTGTCGGCTGCAAACACCAATATTTACAGTGCTGTCATTGGCATCACAAACTCTTTGAATACTGTTGAAACTTATAAATTCACATTCGGCAGTGGGCCGACTTATGAGTCCAGCAGTCCTAAATTTACGACGCTGGACACTGGTCCAAACGACTACAACCGGCTTTTCAATCTGCCGAACGGCCCAACTTTGGTGTTGCCGGTGGTCAATTTTAGTGATGTTGAGATCAGCGACTTGTTGCAGGCGGATACCGCAGTGACGTTCACTGTCAATATGAATGGCGCAGTTGGCACAGACTTGCACGTTTTCAATTCAGCAGTCGATGCGGTTTACATCAATGGTCCCTTCGCCAACTACAATGGACAGATCGGAAACTGGTATCCGTGGCTTGGCGGCGTGAACCCGGTCACGGCTCCATCGGGATTTCAAATGATTGAAACCTCGCCAACCAGCGGAATCTACACGAACACCCTTATTATTCCTAAGGGAACTTCCGTGGATTTTGACTACAAGTATGGCATCGATATCGGCAGTGCAAATCAAGATCCGGCAGATGATGAAGCTATTAGTGGCAGCAATCATAACCGGGTAGTGCGGTCCACCGCCACGGGATTATACTCGATGCCACCGGACACATTTGGCAATCAGTATCACGAGCCATACTTTTATGCGCTTTCGAAAGCCAGTGGTGATCTGACCGTTGGCGCACCATTTGGCGGTGTTGTTCCAGTGGCATGGTTGGGCCGACCCGGAGCACATTTGCAGGTTAACACCAGCCTTGCTGCTGGCACCTGGCAGGACTTGGGGATCACGGACGGCACCAACTGGACAGTGGGCGTCGTTTCCACTAACGGCTTTGTCAGTAAGACCAACTGGCCCGCCAGTAACAAGGCGTTCTTTCGTTTGGTTAAACCATGAGCCGGTTAGGGGTTGGTAATAAAAACCCGCCCAACCGAGTAAAAGCCGGTTGGGCGGATTTAATTTAGAACGCATACGTAATTTCGGGATATATATGAAAAGTCATCGGGCAGGATTCACGTTAATTGAATTATTGGTGGTCATTGCCATTATCGCAATTTTGGCTGCCATGCTGCTGCCGGCTTTGACTGCAGCCAAGCAGAAGGCCGTGGCTTCCGCTTGTATGAGCAACAACAAGCAACTTGAACTGGCGTGGCTTATGTATGCCAACGACAACAGTGATCATTTGGCCATCAACAGTGATCCACATGTGAAAAACTCTTCGTTTTTCCCTTCAACAAGCGCCAATCCTTCCTGGATTACCGGCAGCATGGATTGGCTAACTGGGCAGCAAAACACAAACACAAGTTATCTCACTGACGACAAATATTCACTCTTGGGGAGCTACCTAGCCCGTTCAGCAAAGGTATTTGCCTGTCCGGCGGCAAATTTTGCAAGCACCGCCCAACATAAGGTGGGATGGACCGCCCGCTCACGCAGCGTGGCCATGAGTGGCGCCGTCGGCGATGGCGATAAATATAACGAGCCTGGCAAACCATTCGGCTGGACAAGCTGGTATGTCGCAAAAAAGTCCACCGACTTTCATACGCCCGGCCCAAGCGATATTTGGGTGTTTACCGATGAGCATCCAGACAGCATTGATGACGCTTTACTTTATTGTTCTTCCTATTCAGATAGCTCATTCACCGAATTGCCCGGCAGCCAACATGCCGGTGCTTGCGGAATGGCGTTTGCGGACGGTCACGCGACGATCCACAAATGGTCCGGGCCTGTTGTTGTTGTCCCGGTGATGTTCAAGCAGGGCCCGCCAACAAGGCAGCAAGTTCCATGCAGTGTGACCGATCCGGACATGGTATACTTGGCACAGCATACGCCGCAGAATTAAGAAGTTGTAAGATAGGCAATCACAGGAGCGTTTTAAAATTGCAACCACCATCTATCAAATTGAGGATTTCATATAAAAATGAAAAAACGAAACTCCGGCTCCGGCAATAATATGTTAAACATCGAAACGTCAGTTTCCCCATCTGTTGCTGACAGAGTTTCTTTTGCCGAAATGCTTTCCACTGGTGAAAAGGAATTTGTCGAACTGCTCACTGAAGGTCATTCCTACGAACAAATAGCAAAAAGTATTAACATCAATATGAATACTGTGCGAGACTATGTGCGATCTGCCTGCAAGAAACTAAACGTGAACTCACGAATTCAAGCAGTCGTCAAATGTTTGCGCGCAAGCCTAGTTTCAGTCCGGCAGACGGATTTGGTGATGCTGGCAAGCATTTAGCATATGGTCATGATTTTAAATTTGCAAAAAGCGACGCGATTGGCAATCGCATTGATTATTTCGTTGCTTGGGTGCATTGCGTTGTCCGCTCAGGCAGGTGTGTTTATTGTGGATGTAATTACTGACAAGGCCATGTATTCTCCCGGAACAGGCGCCGCAGTTTATGTGGATCTGACCAACAGCACCAGCTCGGTTTTCAGTGGATCAGTTCAAGTCACTATATCTCACCTGGGCTATGTCAACACTAACTTCCCGTCACAATCAGTGTTGAATCTCGCCCCGCATGGCACGTCCACCGTGGTTTTTTCCTGGCCGACGCCCACGAACAATTTTCAAGGATATTTGGTTTCGGCTTTCGCATTGGACCAGGGCAGCAATCTCGTGGATAGCGCATCATCGGCTGTTGATGTTTCGAGTGATTGGAGCAAGTTTCCACGTTACGGGTATGTTGCTCAATATGGCTCTACGGTTAACACCACGCATACCATGTGGCTGCTGAAGAATTATCACTTGAATGGGATACAATTCTACGATTGGCAGTGGAAGCATCATATCCCCTATAATTCCGGTTCAACTTGGCCCGATGTGGCCAATCGCACCATTTACCGAACCATTGTTACCAATCTCATCAATTCCGCCCACTCCTATGGCATGATGGCGATGAATTACAATTCGTATGGCATGGCATATGCCAATTACCTGACGGACGGTAGCGGCGTAACCCTTTCGATGGGAATTTTCTCAAGTCCAACAGCTTCTATTGCGAGTCAATATAGTTACTCATTGCCTAACACCTGGGCCACAACAAATCTTTATGGCTTCAACAATCGGGATCCGAGCTGGCAAAACTATATTTATGGACGGGAACAGACGGTTTTTACGAACTTCGCTTTTGACGGCTGGCATATTGACACGGTGGGCCAGAACTCCGCGTATGATTCCAGCGGCGTTTTCTTTAACCTCACCGATTACAACGCCCAATTCATCAACAACGCGAAAGCTGCATTGGCTAGGCGGATGACTTTCAATACGGTAGATGCCGGCGGAGAGAATCAAGTGGCGCAAAGTGCAAATGTTGACTTTGTCTATTCAGAACTGTGGAACGGAAATCCAAATTACCTTTCATTTAACCAGCGTGCGAACAATGTGCGAAGTTATTGCAGCAAAGCCCTGGTAATGCCCGCTTATATGGATTCGGGCTTGAGTTCAGGATATTTTAACGCGCCGGGAGTCCTTTTAACGGACGCAGCGATGTTTGCCTGTGGCGCCTCGCACCTTGAGTTGGGTGATGGCAGTGAGATGTTATATAATAGCTATTTTCCCAATGACAGCAATGTGCAAATGAACGGTTCTTTGACGGCTGCGATGCATGCTTATTATGACTTTTTGGTTGGCTACGAAAACTTGCTGCGCGGAGACACTGTCAGCGCGAATAATGCCGCAATCATCACGGGGGTTACGACCAGCACTAATGGGGCTGCGGGAACAGTCTGGGTTGTTTCCAAGAAAACCCTGGGTGCTAATATCGTTCACTTGGTAAATTTTTTGAACAACACCAGCACTGCTTGGAATGATTACAATGGAACATACCCAACACCCCCCACGCTCAATAGTCTGGCGTTGAAAATGTATTATATCGGTTCGATCAGCGGGGGTAAGTTGTGGTATGCGACTCCAGATGCCAATTTCTGCGCAGCAACCCAACTTAATTACACCACCGGAAGTGATGGAGGCGGCAACTACATCAATTTCACTGTGCCGCAACTTCAGTATTGGGACATGATCTGGCTGGAGATTAGTGGCACAATTGGCGCCGCGAACCAGATTCAGGCAGAAAATTTTGATTCCATGTCAGGTATTGGCACAGAAACGACAAGTGATACAGGCGGCGGTCTGGATGTTGGATTCGTCAACAACACCAACGGTGACAGCTATGTGGCTTTTAATAATATGGATTTCGGCCCCGGACCAACCAACGTCTCGGCCCGTGTCGCCTCGGCCACCGGAGGCGGGACGGTTGAATTCCGTCTGGACAGTCCGAATGGCGCACTGATGGCCTCTGTGCCGGTTGGCAACACGGGTGGCTGGCAAAGCTGGCAAACTGTGACTGCTTCCGCTTCTGGAACGTCTGGCGTCCACAAACTTTTTATCGTCTTCAAGACTGTGCCATCCAATCTCAACTGGTTTAGCTTCTCTATTCCGCTGCCCAATCCATGGGTGGAGCAAGATATCGGGGCGGTGGGTTTTCCTGGCAATGCCAGTTACAGCAGCGGCACGTATACGGTTACCGGTTCGGGCGCTGATATCGAAAGCGCGGCGGATGCGTTCAATTACGTATATCAACCGGCCTCCGGCGATTGTGATGTGCGAGCCCGGGTCGTGAGCGTTCAGAATACCGACCCTTGGGCGAAGGCTGGCGCTATGATCCGGGAAAGCACCAATGCAACATCTGTGTATGCGATGGTGGAAGTCACCTCGGGAAATGGAATTGAGTTTCAACAACGGAAAATCACGGGCGGCGGAACTACCAGCACGGTTATTTCCGGGGTGACAACGCCGGAATGGGTTAGGCTTGTGCGAAGCGGCAACAATTTCATTGCGTATTATGGTGCCGATGGGACTAACTGGACTCAGATCGGGGTGAGCCAGGCAATCAGCATGGCGGCAACGAATGTCCTGATGGGACTTGTCGTGACCGCACATAATAACACAACAAACTGCACGGCTAACTTTGATAACGTGACTGTGAATCAGTCGCCGGTGTTGGCTGCAATTTCGAATCAAACGGTTTTAGCTGGCCAAACTTTGATAATCACAAATTCGGCCAACGATGCGGATATTCCAGCACAGAGCTTAATCTTCGGCCTGTCCAATGCTCCGACTAATGCAGCCATCAATTCGAGCAACGGCGTGTTTACTTGGCGGCCGACCATTGTGCAATCTCCATCCACCCAGACAGTGAATGTTGTCGTCACGGATAACGGAGTGCCCCCCATGAGCACTACACAAAGTTTCATGGTGCTGGTGACCCAGCCGGCGCAACCTGTGTTCAGTGTTTTTTCAATTACTAACGGTCAATTTGGTTTTTGGGTCAATGGTAATTCGGGGCCGGACTATACTATCCAAACATCCACCAATTTGTCTTCTTGGTCGGCCATAGCAACAGCAAGTTCCCCAACATTGCCTTTTTTTTTGGTTGATACCAACTCCGCATCATCTTCATTTCAATTTTATCGTGTAGTTTTAGGTCCGTAGTCGGGTTACATCCAACTCTTGCTATGGAATTATTTAAGACTACGGTTTCAACGGGGATAATCATTGCCTGCGGATGGTTGGTAATTGGGAGTGCCAAGGCGCAAGAAAGTATGACTTTGGCCGAAGGACAGACGCAGGCGACCATCTCGATCAAACAAGGTGGAGACTGGCGCACCTATGAACTGGCAAGCAACGCCAAATTGCGTGGAAACAACTCGCCGGATCAGCGCATCATGTTTTCTGAAACTCCGGACCATGCCGTGATCCGGAGCGGCAACGCCATGTTTGACGGTCTTTATGGCATGGCGGTGCATGAGGCGGCGGAAAATTCGGTCTCGCAGATCAAAGACGGTGCCTACAACCACGGTGCCCCGTTCAATCTTGAAGCGTATCAGACGGGCGAGTTTTGGACCTATGTCTGGACGCGCGACCTGTCCTATTCCGTTTATCTGGCCCTGGCCCAGTTTGATTCCCAGCGCGCCATCCATTCGCTTCTGTTCAAAACTTCCAGTTTGAAACCTTCCGTCGCCGGCGGATACCGCAACCAGATCATTCAGGACACCGGTTCGGGCGGCAGCTATCCGGTTTCCAGCGACCGCGTCGTGTGGGCGCTGGGGGCGGATCAGACGCTCAAGTTTTTGCCGGCTGACGGGCAGGAAAAATTTCTCCAACAGGTTTATCCCATCCTGCACGACACCATTGAGCAGGATCGCCGGCTGGTGTTTGATGCGGCGGATGGTTTATATCGCGGGGAGCAGTCCTTCCTCGACTGGCGCGAGCAAACCTATCCTGGCTGGACCAAGGACAATGTCCTGCCCATTGCGATGTCCAAGGCGCTCTCGGTGAACGTCGCCAATTGTTTTCTCCTGAACACCGCCGCCGGCTATGCCGGACGATTGGGGCAGACCGCCGATCAAACTCGTTATGCGCAGTGGGCGGAAGCCTTGAAGCGATCCATCAACGACCGTTTCTTCGATCCGGAAGCGGGGCTTTACAGCACCTGTCTGCTGTCAGACGGGGTGAATGAAATCCGGGTTCACCGCTACGACCTGCTCGGTGAATCCCTCGCGATTCTGTTGGGTGTCGCCGACCAGCCCAAGGCCGAAGCGATCTTGAAAAATTATCCGGTCGGCCCGCATGGGCCGCCGGTGGTCTGGCCGCAGGAAAGCACGGTGCCCATCTATCACAACCAGGCCATCTGGCCGTTCGTCACCGCCTACTGGATCAAGGCCGCGCGCCAGGCGAATGATCCGGCCGCCGTTGACGCCGGCATCCGTTCGCTGGAGCAGTTGGCCGCCTTCAACCTGTCCAACATGGAAAATTTTGACTTTGTCACCGGACTTGCCGAAGTCAAAGGGCAGCGTTTGGACGGCCCCGTCATCAATTCACGCCGCCAGCTCTGGTCCGTGGCCGGCTACCTTTCGATGGTGCAGGACATTGTTTTCGGTCTGGAAACCTCCTGGGATGGAATCCGTTTCCGGCCGTTCATCACAGCCGGTTTGCGAAACGAAACCTTCGGCGACAGCGAACAAATCGAATTGCGCAACTTCAACTATCGGAACACCCGCCAGCAGGTGCGCGTTCATCTTCCACCGAAAGCGGTCAACGAAGGGGTTTGCCCGATCAGCCGGATTGAACTCAATGGCAAAGTCGTCGGGGAAGGGTTCGTGCCCTCGGCCACGCTGCAAAAGTCCAATTTCTGGGACATTTATCTGACGGCTCCGAAGCAACCCAAAAATCCCGACCAATTGCGTTTGGTGGATGTGCGGAAAGAACGGGCGCTGTTCGGGCCGCCGCAACCGGTTTGGGACGAGTCGCAGTCGGGCGGCATCACGGTGGCAGAGGGTAAACTGGTTTTGCACTATCAGCACAGTGATGTGGCAAACGTGGCCTTCAACATCTATCGCGACGGTGTATTGTATGCGAAAGCCATTCATGCCACAAACTGGTTGGATGCCAAATCCGCCGATTATCTCGAACACCTGCATAGTTACGCGGTGGAAGCGGTTGATGTTGTCAGTGGCAATGAATCGCATTTGACTCCGGCGCGCTATTTCTTGGCTGATGGCCAGCAACAAACCATTCCAGCCAGAGCGATGGAAAATCGCGGGGGAAATTTGGTGGCCGGCAACCATTTTGAAAATTGGGGACGCCCGGACGACGAGCTTTCAATCACGAATTTTAACGTCGCCCGCAGCGGACGATATCTCATTCGCGCCGAGTTCTCCAACGGTGCCGGGCCGGTCAATACCGGCATCACCTGCGGCGTAAAAAAATTGGAGGTTCGCCCGGCCGGTTCCGGCAAGGCCATTGCCGGCGGCTATCTGGTGATGCCGCAGTCGGGCGATTGGAAACGGTGTGATTTATCCTCACCCGTCGTCGCCGACTTGGTGGCCGGTGCAAGCTACGCCATCTCGATCCGCGAAGACGACGTCTCTCGCAACATGAGCTGTCTGAAAATGAACGAGAACTACACCGCCTGGCCGGGCGGGGGCGGGTCGAGCTGCAATTTTGTGAATATTTCCGCCTTGCACCTGATACTTGCCGCGGCGCCAAAAAATGCGACTACCGATTTGGCTGGGAGAACATTATTACTTCAGAAACACTTGGATTCTTCGCTAAGGGAACGCGGTTATTCAGTATTTAAAGCCAGAATTGACAAGATGACTTTTTAGAAAAATTCATTGAGAAATTGCAACTCATGAAAGCGCATCAAACCATTGCAAGCCGGCAGGCCATACTCACGGTAGTGGCGGAAATAATTATTGTGGTGAACTTGCTGGGCTTCGGCGACAACGCTCTAGCGCAAGGTTCTTGGAATTGGAATGGGAGTAGCGATGGTTATTGGGCAACCGGTGCCAACTGGACGCAGAACAACGGCGGTAGCACCTTGCCGCAAGGTTTCGTCAATTTTCCCAGCGGCCCCACCCGCCTGACCATCACCAACAACTATTCCGCCGGAACGGCAGGTTATCAGATGTGGTTCAACTCCGGGGCAAGCTCTTACACGATTTGGGGTAATTCGCTGACGATGTATGATTGGGGCGGTGCGGCACCCAAAATTGAAAACGATTCAACCAACCTCCAGACGGTCAATTTTCCGCTGGTGATTTATCCCGCGTCCGCCAATCCCTACGTTCAGTTTGAACCGGCGAGCGGCACCCTGTCTTTCAATTCAACTGTTATGGTGGGCAATGGCGATCAGTTACGGGTGACTTCCGGCAACAGCCACATACTCACACTTAATGGCGTGGTCAGCACCGGCGGCGGCGGCGGACTTCACCGTGCTCACGGCCACCAACGTCGCCCTGCCGGCGGCCAACTGGACGGTGCTGGGCAACGCGTCGCAACCGCTGCCCGGCCAGTATCAATTCTCGGACACCGCTGCAACCAACGGTCCGCAGCAATTTTACCGAGTCGTCTCGCCGTAGCAGACGGTCAAGCTCATTTTTGATTAACGGCATGACCATGGCTTTGAAATCACTACGTTTAAGCAGCGGAATTTTTTCAGCCCGGACTATCATGCAGTCATTACATCAGCCCCAATCACTTTTAAGCCTCGCCATCCTTGCTGCTGGTGGTTTTCAGAGTCAGGCACATCATTTCTTAAACACACACCCTGCACATCCTTGACCAGATCACGCATAATCTCCTTGAACATTGAGCGTTTCAGTTGGTTGAGATTGCGCTGTTGAGAAAGGTGGCAAAAAACTTGGCAAGCTTGTATATGGTATCAAATGCGGACATTAACGGAGATGGCATTGAGGATCTTATCGTTCTCATCAACACAAAGGCCATACAGCTCTCCAAAACTGCAACCGAAGCAGAACTGCTCGGACAGACAATCACCGGAATGGGCTGGCGACGGGCATTTTCCGCTGGACGCGCGGCGACCGCGCACTACCCCTTTTCCGGTATACGAGCGGAAGCTCGCCGCGCTGGCGGCGTTGAAGAAATCATTGCTGAATGAAGCGTTCACTGGAAAACTTTAACCCCAAAAACACCATGACTATTCAAACCGACGGTAAACAGATTTTACTTCATGGCCTGGCTCTCATTCTGGCCGGGCTGGTCTTTGGCTTTGCCCCGCCCTTGACGCCATATCCCCGGCTCGCCCTCGGCGCGCACATCCAGTTTGTAACGAACGGCATGTTGCTGGTGTTGCTGGCGCTGGTTGTGCTCAAGGTTCCCCACCGCGCCGGCCCCAAGTCGGTCCGGGTGATGGTGGTGTCGGCGTGGCTGACGTGGTTCATGGCCCTGTCGGAGGCGACCAATGCGTGGTGGGGTGCCAACCAGATTCTCCCGATCGCGGCCAAGCAAGCCGGAGCCGCCGGGGCTGCGGCCTGGCAGGAAGCCGTGGTGAAACTATGTCATCTGCCCGCGGCCCTAGGCCTGATCCTCTCGGTGACGCTGCTCATCATCGGCATCGCAAAACACCGCGCAGCGACGGAATCGGAGTCCGCACCATGAGCAAAGCGAAAGCCCAACGCCTCGCCCGGTCTCTCTGAGCGGAAGCACGAGTGGTGGTGGTATATGCTTGGTCAGGCCGACGGCACGAGCTGGATGGCGGCGTTCGCCAAAAGCATGATGTCCACGGCACTGTTGCTGGCGGAGAGAAATCCGGCTTACGAGGATGTCGCCAGCAAATTCTGGGAGCATTTCATCTACATTGCCAATTCGATGAACAGCCTCAAAGACCCTAGCCGGTCTTTGTGGGACGCGCAGGACGGATTTTTCTATGATCATTTGATCTCAGACAAGGGCGAGATGATTCCCATCCGCGCGCGGACGATGGTCGGGTTCGTGCCGCTTTTCGGAATTTCTGCGGTCAGTGCCGACTCGTGTCATCGCTATCCAGCTTTCGAACGCCGCCGCCAGTGGTTTGTGGAGCACCGTCCCGATCTGGTGGAAAGCGTCGGCCCGATGGTAAAGCCGGGGCCGAACAACACGCTTATTCTGGGTCTGGTGCGTGAGAATCAGCTGCGTTCGATGCTCAAATACATGTTGGACGAGAAGGAATTTCTTTCGCCTTACGGCATCCGTTCCGTCTCGCAGATCCATCGCGAGCAACCGCTGATATTGCATCTGGACGGGCAGGAATACCGGCTGGATTACGAACCGGGCGAGTCGCAAACGTATTTGTTTGGTGGTAATTCCAACTGGCGCGGCCCGATTTGGATGCCGGTGAATTTTCTTATCCTGACATCGCTCCGGCAGTTGCATATCCACTACGGCGATGACTTCAAAGTCGAATGCCCGACCAGCTCAGGCAAGCTGATGAACTTAAACGAGGTCGCGCTGGAAATCGCCCGGCGGCTGGAGCGGATTTTCTTACGCGATGAGAGCGGCAAACGCGCGGTCTTCGGCGAATGTGAACTTTTCCAGAACAACCCTGACTGGCATTCCTTGATTCCATTCCATGAATATTTCCACGGCGACACCGGCCGCGGCTGCGGTGCCAGCCACCAGACCGGTTGGACGGGATTGGTTGCGCAATTACTGATGAACATGGAAGCGGCACCGATAAAACACAAATAACGCGGTGGACTTTTTCAAAGATCGTAAATTTTCTAACCTGTTTTGAAATGTTTGGCGATTAATTTTGTCGGCTCCGAAATTAAGTCAAAAAAAGTCTGCGAAATCCTTACCCAGTTGGCTTGCTGCAATGCCTGACTTCCTCCCCCGAAAGCAACTTCCGCATAGTTTTTAGGGATAAAAACTTCTGATTTCTTGCGAGCGCTGAAAGGCTAAATTATGTCCCCGTCAGTTTTATACAGACGGATTTTTTATGAATTTGGCTAAATATGGCTTCTTCGACGGCGCGGTCGAAATTTAGGCCGGCTTGTAATTCTTGAAATCCACTTATTGAATGCCATTTTGCAGTCTTGGTGTTTTAAATCAGTGAACAGCATCCACCGCGCGAAATCTAAAAGCAAAAGCCCCGGAGCCGGGCGACGGGTCAAGGTGGAAGCCGAGGCATATCGAGGAACGACCTTGACGCGACGACCGGCGACATACCATGGGATCTGGATTCGCGCGCATATTATGGATTCCCGGTATTAAATGGCTGATTTCAGCGATGCCAAAAATAGTGGCCGGTTAGCAGGGCGACGACACAGGCCGACAACGTGCCAATAATATACCAGTGAACGCCGCGAAGATTGATGGCCTCGTCCAAAGTCCGGCAGACTTTTTCAAATCTCCGCCGCTCCTGTGCCAAAGCGTCTTGGGATTGATTCCATTCGGCAGCGGCGGTTTGGAGGTTTTCCTGGATGTCTTTGGCAACGTCTCTAACCTCAACCATTCGGTTTCTGACATACACCTCATCCCGTTTCACTATTTCTGCATGTTTGAGAACGATTTCCTTTAATTCGCCATGCTGTTTGTCCAACATGCCTGCGAAATCACCGGTGAGCGCGGCGGTTTGCCGGCGGTATTCAGCCAGATGCTGTTCCAGCCATTTCCGGCTTTCGGCGATGGCGCGCGGGATACTGGCTGCCGCCCGCAACTGTGCGCGGGTTAATAATGCCCATTGAACAGGAAAACTGTTTTCCGGGCCGGTGCCCCATTCATGTAAAAATCGGTGAACCCGGTCCACTTCCTCCTTGGTCATATTGGCAGTCAGCACCGCCAAATCGTCTCTATCCAAATCCATAACGTCATTCACCCAAGTTGAACATGGGCTGTTTGGAGCGAGCTGATTTCGCCGCCGGTTCCGGCTGGAGTTCGACCTCCGACATTTGTTCAGATGGCACGAGCAAATCAGCAATCAGGTCGTATTGCCGGAACATCTGTTGCATCGCCCATTGCATTTCCCCCGCCAGCATCAATTCCAAGTGCGACGCACCAGGAGTCGCCACTTCCGCAAAACTTAACTTGCGGCCGGCCTTGACCTCAGCGCGTTTGATGGCCAGCAACGTGATGGACGTGACGACCGGCAAAGTGATTTCCTTGGCCCCAAACTTTTTCAGTTCGGCCTCAATGTTGGATTTCTTGAATAGGTTGGTTCTGACCTTGGCCGGATTGTGGACCACAACGTAATCCACGCGGTCGCCCGCGAAGAAAAACAGGTCGAGCAGATTGTTCATGCTCTCCGTATCCTCACTTGGAAATAGGAAGAATGTGAACCGGATGCCCTGCGTGGCGAGCGATTCGAGCAATTGCAACGAGTCTAATGCCTGCACGATGAGGCTGTCGGCCTGCGCCCGGCAATCAATGACATGAACCGGCGCATCACTGCGCGACACATTACGAAACAAACCCAGCAACGTGGATTTGCTGTCGTCGTCATTGCCCAGCGTGTAGGACTGCACCTGTTCGGGATGCCGGTCGAAAAAGGAATGGTGCCGGTCATCGAGATCGGAGCCATTCCAGTGGATGCTGTGGTAATCAAGCCAGGCGGTTCTAAATTCGGACTCGAAACTTTTGCCGAGGCTCCCTTTGGATTGAGGATTGATGTGGATGTGTTTAGTGATGTTGTTGTTCATGTGAATTCTTGGTCGGTGTTGAATTTTGTTCGGTCAGGACGCTGGAAATTTTGCTGTGGCGGCAACGGTGATGGGCGTGCTTGCGGCCGGCTTGCGGCAACGCTTGGCTGGGCGGATTGTGCTTCGGAATTATTTCCCGCATTTTCCCAATTTGGTTTTGCGGCGCGTTTCAATTTGCGCCGGTAATAAAGATAGGGGGCATAGACCGTAACGCGGATGCTTTTCTCGGTGAGCAGCAACTCGGTAATTTGCCGCCACGTCTTGCGCCGTTGGCGCAGTTCGCGGATGAATTCAAAGTGCGGTTCCAGGATGCTGCGGAAGGGTTTGCCGCCGCCTTTTCGATGTGTTGTTTCGGTCATCACTGGACAGGATAGCCCTTGGCGAAAATACATGGTAAGGAGCAGGTGAAAGTTAAAGTGAGATCCACTTACGCCGCATAAGCGACAAGCAGCGACAATTTCGAGCGACAAAAGGCGACACTTTTTGACAAGCGGAAGCGACACCTGGCGACAAGTTTGTTGTCGCCTTTTGTCGCTTGGCTTTGCTCCACTTTTCCCCCGAACGAGTTCGTTAGGAGATGGTGTCTAACCAAATTAACGGCTTTCAAAGTTCAGAAAGCCGCCAGAAATCCTGTTCAAATGAACGTATCAAAATGGATGAGCATGGGCGCAGTGAACGTCCGTTTCTGAAATCGGAGCGGACGTAACAGCTGTGGAGTCGCGGGATTTTGGAAACGGATGCTGACTGTGCTGCCGTATAGGTTTTATTTCGAGGCGATTGGTCTGGCCGGTTTTCGAGAGCCGCAGAAAAGCCGGTCAGTCCAAGCGCCGTCATCACATCAGATGGAAATGCCTTTGGATTTTTTGTAGCCCTGTTCCAATTGCTGTTCCTGAAACCGTCTGATCTTCTCGTTCTGGCTTTTGGCGATGGCAGTCAATGGGAGAATATCCGGCCAGTTGATCTGATGTTTGCCGGCAATTTTCCGGGCACGCTGGTCGGTCGTCAATTTCAACACCTGATTGACCGCCCCGAGCCAGTGTTTTGCCGGGATTTCGTGGCGTTCGACCTGTTGCAGAAATTCATTCAGAAATGCACGGACACAGGGCAGCAGAATTTTCAGGTGGGGCACGTCACGCCTATTCACCTGTGACACACTGACCACCAGTTCCAGCTTGCAGGCCAGCAGGGAAATGGGATCAAGGACGCGGATGGTTTTCCCATTCCACTCTGCCTGAACTGCGAGTGAGTCCACTGAACCCGAAACTCCTTGAACCCGCCGGACCACTTCAATGTTGGATTTCAAGCCGCCGATCTGGAACGGTATGACTCCGGCCAGCGCGGTCATTTGCACCTTGGGCGGATAACCCGGGGCCAGTTCCAATTGCCGGGCAATGCGCTGCACATCGGCGGTTCCACCTTTGAAATCAATGTCTTCACTGGTGAACGGCTGCAATGATTTGAGCTGTGGTTCTCTTGCCAGATAGCGTTCGGCCCAATAGTTGACTGCCTGGCCCCCGATAAGCAGATAAGGTTGTCCCGCCGCGTCACGAATCTTGAGAACTTCCGAAAATTGCTGGAGGGAGAAGCCCACGGTTACGCCCATTTGGCCATGGCACGGGCGACTTGCTTGAAATTGGTGATGCGCCATTTCGCACCGTTACCCACCAGGGAGGCCCGTTGTTGAAGCGCCGCTGCCGACTGTGGACTGCGACGGGCCTTGCGTGCAGCCGTTATCCGGCTTACCGCTTCCTGTCGTTTCACTTCGTTGAAATCCACCGTCTTCACAGATCAACTCATACCGCAATCAGGGGTAAGAAGCAAGTTTGCCACGGCACTGCTGAAGGAAATCATGTGATAAAGCCGTAATATGTGAGATTGCGGGAGGGGTGTTTTGCGTGTGTGACACACCTCATCACGGGCAATTCCGGTAAAATGCCAAACGGTAATTGGAAACAGAAATTGGATCAGTGGAATGTGTAAAGATTACACAAATTGGAGCGGGGTCATCCGGTTAAATCACCGCATGAATGAATTCATATTCAATTCTAATTCAGCCGGCCAATGTCCAGCAATGGCTGGAAAGGTATTTTGTGCCCCAACGGCACCCACGCTCAGTTGCATTTGAAAAAATGAAAAGATGATAAATGAGCGCCGAAAAGAAATTAACGATTGAGCCAGCGAGGCATAAAGCTGTTTTAGGAAACTGTTAATTAGAGCGATATGTTCACAGTTGTCGCACAAAAAAATCTGGCCAATGCCGAGACGTATTTCAACGAGCATCTGGCGCAGAACGATTACTACGCCGCCGGGGAAATCCGCCCCGGCCAGTGGATCGGCGTGGGCGCGGAACGGTTGGAATTAAAGACTGAAGTCACGCGTGAACAATTTCATGCGCTGTGCGAAAATCAAAATCCAAATGATGGCGAAGGGCTGACGCAGCGGAGCCAGAAGGAAGGCCAGCGCCGGGTGTTCTACGATTTCACCTGTTCCGCGCCGAAATCGGTTTCGGTGTTGGCGGTCACGCTGGACGACCGGCGATTGGTTGAAGCGCATGAGGAAGCGGCCCGGGTCGCCTTTCGCGAACTTGAAACCTTCGCCGCTGCGCGCGTGCGCAAGCAGGGCGCTCACAAGGATCGGACGACGGGCAATTTGGTAGCCGCAGCCTTCGTGCATGACAGTTCCCGTGCGCTCGATCCGCAGTTGCACACCCATTTCACGGTGTTTAACGCCTCCTTTGATAAAGCGGAGCGTTGCTGGAAAGCATTGGAAGCGCGCGGCATGTATGACGCGATTCGCTATGGCACAGCGGTCTATCGGAACGAACTGGCCAAAAGAGTGCAACAAATCGGCTACCGAATTGTTCCATCCAAGCACGGTTTTGACATCGAGGGCATCAGCAGTGAGGTGGTAAAACGGTTTTCCAAACGCGCACAGCAGCGCGACGCTGTTGTGCAGGAAATGGAACAAAAGCTTGGGCGAAAACTTTCCAACGACGAAATTTCCCATGCGGTGCATCAGAGCCGCGCAAAGAAAATTAAGGGCATTTCCACCGCCGAAGTCCGCGAACGGCAGTTGTCGCAACTATCCGCCGATGAACGGCAATCGCTGCAAACACTCCGCGCGTCGGCTCGTGCATCGAGCATTCCGCACATTACGTTGGTGGAAAATCAGGTTTTGAACCATGCCCTCACCCATGTCTTCGAGCGTAAATCGGTGGTGCCGGAACATGAACTATTGAGCGTGGCGTTGTCGCACCGCCTGGGGGCGGTGGATTTGGACGATTTGAAAGGGGCGGTGAAACACCAGCCGGATTTGGTGAAAACCGAACGCGGGTTCTCGACGCAAAAAATTCTGGCGACGGAACTGGATTTGATTCAGACAGTGAACTCCGCCTGTGAGGCTGTCCCACCACTGCATCCCGGCTACCGTCCGGCCGATTGGCTGGGTGAAGATCAGAAAAGGGCGATATACCACGTCCTGCGCACGAGTGACCGCATCACCGGCTTGAGCGGTTTGGCCGGCAGCGGCAAAACCACGGCGTTGCGCGAGCTGGTCGCCGCCTGCAAAGAAGCGAAGATCGAACCATTGTTCTGTGCGCCAACGGCGGCGGCAACGGATGTTTTACGTAAAGAGGGGTTCGAGGCGAAGACGCTACAAAGCCTGTTGCTAACGAAACCGAAACTGGACGAACGGCGGTTGGTGGTGCTGGATGAGGCCGGGGCGGTGGGGATGGACGACCTGAAACGGCTTTTCGATTGCGCGCGTGATGCGCGCATCATTTTATCTGGCGACACCGGCCAGCACGCTTCGGTCGCTCGTGGGGATGCGCTGCGGATTTTGGAACGGCACTCCAATTTCAAATCCGGCCAGTTGACGGCCATCCGGCGGCAGCGCAAAGCCGAGTATCGGAAGGCGGTCGAACTGGCGGCGCAGAAACGCACCGTGGAAGCGTTCGCACAACTGGAACGTATGGGTGCGGTAGCCGAGTTTTCGGACGGCAAACTTCACGACTCTGCGGCGAAATCGTATCTGAAAGCGTTGGAACAAAACCGATCTGCGCTGCTGGTCGCGCCGACGTGGAATGAAATTGAAGCGGTAACGGAGAAAGTCCGGGCCGCAATGAAAACGGCTGGCCGGCTGGCCGGTGAGGAAAAGGAATTTGAGGTTTTCGATTCACTCTCATGGACGGAAGCGCAGAAACGGGATGCGGAACTATATCGTCCCGGCATGGCCATTCATTTTCATCGTCGAGGACATGGTTTTAATAAAAATGAAACGGTGTCAGTGGTCGCGGTCGAGAATGATACGCTGAAAGTGCAACGTTCTGATGGCACTGAAACCTTTTTTCATTTGGGTCAAGGCTCTGCCTTGTGCGATGTGGGAGAGAAACGGAAATTGAAAATCGCCGCCGGGGACAAGCTGTTGATGCAAGCCAACGCGGTGTTCGTGCGCAAGCACTTTATCAATGGCGAACTCGTCGAGGTGCGGGCGATTCAGGGCGATTCAGTGGTGCTGGCCGATGGCCGGGTGATTCCGGCTGAATATCGCACCTTCACGCATGGCTACGCCGTCACGTCGCACGCGGCTCAGGGCAAGACCGTGGATGAAGTTTTGCTGGTCGCCTCGTCCCGTTCGCTGACCGCCGTCAATCAGCAGCAATTTTATGTCAGCATCTCGCGCGGGCGCGAGCGCTGCCAGATTTTCACTGATGACAGCGAATTGCTCCGCTCGCATGTCACTCACTCCAGCGCCCGTCTGGCGGCGATTGAAGCCAGGCCAGTCGTTCACCACCGCGATTTCATTCAAACCATTTTACAGCGCGGTTATAGCTTCCTGAAACAGTTCCGTCAGCGCCTCTCGCCGCGACAAAAGATTTCACCTGACAACCGTAGTCCACAAATGAAACCACAACATTATGAACAACAACGTAAGACCACTCACCGAATCAGATTTTGAGACGGGCCATAATCCCTGTTATTCCAGTGACATCAAAAGTGCCGCTCTGAACGTGTATGCCGACGATCGGCACAATTACCTGCTCCCTTACGCGCAATTGCTGTCAGCCGAAAGATTTTCCAATCCGGCGCTGGAGCAGGAGCCGGAGGCGCCGCCGGAAAAAATGCTGATCCGCTTTGCCCAGGCGGAAGTCGTGGTGCTGGGCTGTGGACTCGACGCGGTGGAACGTGACCTTCAACGGTATGAATTGAATTTTATCATGGCCGCTCCCCGCCGATTCGCCGGCCTGTTGCACTCCCATATTGCCGCCGTCACCATCACTTTCACCAAGGAGAACGCATGAATCCAGAATCATCATTGAACCTACAGGCACTGGGAAAATATCCCGTCGTCATGACCAAGGAGAAAGTGGCTGATGCGATGGGAGTCCCCACACACAATATTCCGCCACTGGTGCGGGCGGGGTTGCTCAAGCCGCTCGGCCATCCGGGCCGTTATTGCGTGAAGCATTTTTCGCGCGATGCGCTTGCAGAGAAATTCGCCAGCCAGGAATGGCTTGAAAAGGTGATGGCCGCCATTCACCGGCATTGGCGTATCAAGAATGCGCGGAAGCGGTCACGGCAGGTCCAACCGGCATGAAGACGGGCGAGTCCGTTACGCAGTAGCGACCGGCGGCGCGGTGAGCTGGAGGCTCGAAGCTCCGCGCCGCTGCTCGCCCGTCCGTATAGTAACACTTCACAGTAAACCTGGTTTAATCCATGCCATCATCCGGCAGGTGATATTCGTGGATGATGATTTGTGGTGGCGGTTGTGTGTGTGGCTTTATGACGATGCCAAGACCATCGCTGAAGTGCGGTTGATTGGGGAATTTCCGGCGCAACCCGCCGCCGAATATCCACGCAATAAGAATCAGGGACAGCCAGACGAACGCGAGAACCAGATAGACGCCCCATTCCGCCATGATCCAATCGAGAAAATGGAACACGGGGTCGAGCACTGTGGCAGGATTCAAGTTCATAACACTCCCTTCACTGGTAGATGGTTGCATTTTCTGGTCCATTGGGATTCATCAGCGGCACAATTTTCCGTTCATAATCCTCCAACGGCGGCAGAATAACCTGCGCATTTCTAGCGTAAGCACGATGGATTGCCTTGCTATTGTGGCCCAATGCCATTTGCGCAAAGCGTTCAGGATAACCGGCCACTTTTGCACGTTCCGCCCAGGCATAACGATAGGAATGAAGTGAGATGCCAGTGATCCCTTCGCGCCGGCAAGCCCGCTGAAATCGCGCCGCACGGTGTTTTTCATCCATGGCTGCCAGTCCTGGAAACAATAATCCCTGCCCCGGCAAATCCCGCAATACCTCGGCAAGTGCCACGCCGAAATGAATGATTTGCGCGGTTCCGGTCTTGGCGCGGAAAAAACTCACCACTTGTTTGCGCCAGTCAACGTCTTCCGCTTTCAAATGTGCCACGTCACTTTGTGAACCGCCGATGTGCCAGCAGCACCAGAGGTAAGCGCGCATTTCGGGGTTGCGTTCACGACTGAGAAGCAATTCATGTTCTTCCCGGGTTACCGCCCGTCTTTCCTTGCAATGAATCACCGGCCACTGTCGTTTGGGCATCACCGGCCACGGTAGCCATCCCATGTCCACGGCAAAATTGTGAAACCGACGCAAATAATTGTTGGTTGAAACTTTTTTGAATTCGAGCACACGCAGAAAATGTTCCGGGCGGGTCTCGATCAATTGCCGGTCACGAATTGAATCAAACGCCTTGTCCATGACCGCGCGTTCCGCGCGGGTCCGGTTGCTGCCGGATTTTACTTTGATAAAATCAACCATGACCTCACGCCACGTGCGCTTGACAAAACTTTCATCCGTGGCAGCCAAATAAGCTTTGGCGATTTGCAGATTGATGGCTGGTTGTTTCGCGGCTTCGTTTTTCGCGTGCAGAAGCCGGGCGGCGGTCGCACGGTCACTGGTGTGCAAACTTTCCTGTTTGCCGGTGAGTTCGTTGTGAAGGTAATACCGTCCGCCTTTCTTGCGACGGTAGAGTCGGAATTTCTGTTTCATAGCTGTTTCATTCACAGCGATGAGGTTACGACAGAAGATTTCGACTCCGGTAGGGAGCAGGTGAAAGTTACGCAGAGCAGTCCAGAATTAAATTTTGCTGGCACTTCTGCTGGCACTTTTGCCTCTAACTTTCATAACTCATTGACAAACAAATGTCAGAGAGTGGTGGCTGGGGGCGGAATTGAACCGCCGACACAAGGATTTTCAGTCCTCTGCTCTACCAACTGAGCTACCCAGCCAAAAACATTGATAACATTTGAGATTATTCGGTTTCCAAACTCTCTCAATTTGCCGTTGCATACCGCCTTTGATACCGTAAGCTTTTAGTGCTTATAACAATCACAAACAACACCGAAACAGCGGACGCAATCGGTCAGCGAAAACTATCAGCAAAAACCCAATCGTCAATCTCGAAAGACGGCAAGTGGCGAACATTTACGAACCACGCTGGTTTGATGCAATACATACCCAGCGGCGTTTACTTCGCCCGCGCCAAGATCAAAGATAACGGCAGGGGCGTCGTTAAGCGTGCCAGTCTCGAAACCGATGTGTTCACCACGGCGAAACTGCGCCTGCCGGACAAAATAAAGAAGATTCGGAATCCTAAGGTGGCCGTTGGCACGTTCGCCGATGGCCGGTTGCAATTTGAACGACAAACCAATTCCGATTACACGCTGGCGGAATTGAGCAAAGTTTATCGGCTCCGTTGTGTGACCAGCATCCTCAAATCTTGGTCGGGACTGGACGACCTTAATGTGGATTCAATCAAGGAACAGGATGTCCGCGATTGGGCGCAGCGTTATGCCAAGAAATTTGCCCCCAATTTTTTTTAACAACAGCTTGAACGTCCTCCGCCAGATCTTTGCGCTGGCGGGCCTGAGCCGGGAAGCGAACCACGCTTTCAAAATCAAACGGCTTGGAATCCAACCCAAAACGTTGGAATTGCCGACCACAGACGAGTTTGAAAAGATGCTGCCTTTGATCGAATCATCCGGCGCAGCCCAGGCCAAGGATTGCGCGGATCTGGTTCGCTTTTTGAGTTTCACCGGTTGCCGTGTCTCGGAAATGAAACGAGCTCTCTGGCGGGATGTGAACTGGCAAAGCAACGAAATAATCGTTCATTGCGCCAAACGTCGCAGAACAAGCAACGCCGCGCTGACCAGAACGGTCCCGATGATTCCGGCCTTGCGCCAGTTGCTAGAAAAACTGCGGCTGGAACAGCAACCACAACCTGACGACCGAATCTGCAAACTTTCCGAGTGCCAAGGTGCATTGACCAGGGCGTGTCGGCTCGTAGGTTGCTCCCGGTTGACTCACCATTCATTGCGTCATCTGTTTGCGACCCGGTGCGTTGAAAGCGGCATTGACATTCCCACCGTTGCCCGCTGGCTCGGACACAGTGACGGCGGAATGTTGGCCTTGAAAATCTATGGACACCTGCGGCGCGAACACTCACAAAATATGGCCGCAAAGGTGACATTCGGCGTGGCACCATAACTGACATATACTTAACAAACTTTTGACTACTTCAATTTGACTTCAAATGGAAACAAAAACCTTGTAATATTTTCCAGCATGTAGATAAATCGATTTTTCGAACAATGAAATTCACCATCAACACAGTTCTATTCGTTTCACCGTTCACGAACCATGATACCAGACTGTTTGCGAAGTTCAAAAAGTGGGGGTTTGATGCGGTGGAATTGCTGATCGAAGACCCTGCGCACATTGATCCGGCGTTAGTAAAACGCGCATTGGAGCGTCACGGACTAGTTTGCGGCTCCGTCGCGGCGGCCGTCAATCCGGGACGCGATTTGCGGGGCAACGCGGCCAGTCAGCGCAATGGCGTGAAATATTTGTGCCAGCTCATTGATCAGATGGTGACGCTCGAAGCGCGTGTGCTGGGCGGGCCGGTTTATTCCTATGTCGGACGAGCCCAAGCGTATTCAACCGCCGAAAAAAAGCGGCAATGGAAGTCAGTCGTAAAGAATCTCAAGGTTGTTACCCGATACGCCGCCGCACGAGGCAAGCTGGTTTGTGTTGAGCCATTGAACCGGTTTGAAACGGATTTTCTCAACACGATTGATCGGGGATTAAAACTCATCGCCGCTGTCGGTAGTCCAGCACTTAAACTGCATCTGGACACCTTTCATGCGAACATTGAGGAGAAGCATCAGGGTGCAGCGATCCGCCGCGCAGGGAAACATCTCGGTCACATTCATGCCTGCGGCAGTGATCGCGGAACTCCTGGCAAGGATCACATCGACTGGAAATCCATTGCGGCCGCATTGAAGACGATCAAATACGATGGTGACATCGCCCTCGAATCGGTCACGCTGGACGTGCCGCGCATTGCACGTTCGGCGGGTATCTGGCGGCGCATGGAAAAAACGCGGGATGAGATTGCCTATGATGGCCTAAAGTTCTTGAAAAAAACCTTCGCCTGAATTCGCGCGGCTCACATGTTTCTCTACTGAGAAAGAATCCGATAAAAGCCGGCCGAACCGTTCACGCGGGTGGCATTGGTGTCCACGAAGCTGGTGAGGGCATTGGCGCTGGTGAGGGTGGCGATGGTCTGCCACACATTTCTCAACTGCGCCACCCATTGCACCAGAAAACTGTTCGCCGCCGCCCCGTTCCATTGAAAGCTGACCCCGTTGGTTCCGGCCGATATGCCTTGGATTTGTGGGTGGTTGTCAATCGCCGGCACCCGGCCGATCCGCCACGTGTCCGGCACCACCCCAGCGGTGATCTGAACCTCGTCAATGAAACCCCGGAACGTCTGCGGATTCACACTCACCGGATAGGTATTCCGCCCGATGAAAAGGTTGCCATTGTCTTCCGCAGGCAACGGCAGAAACCCCGCCGGCAAATTGTTCGTCGCATTGGCCTGTGATCCATCCTGATTAGCAATCGTCAGCCGCAGTTGCCCGTTCGTCCCGCTCAACGTGTCGCACACCGCCAGCAGATAATGCCATTGCCCATCCGCATAATTGGCTCCGGTCAAGTCCACAATGTTCGTCTGCCCCAGACTGCTGTTGGCCACCTTGAACCGGATTCCACCCGCCGCCGATTCGTTCACATTGATGTCATAACGAAAAATCTGCCCGGTGTCTGTCCCCTGCGAAATCAGTTCCATCTTGCCCGCCCCACTCCGGTTGCCATCGGTCTTGAAGAACAGTTCAATCGAGAAGGGCCCGGTAAAATCCATCTCGTCTCCATACTGATCTTGGGGGAAAAACAGGGCCCCATCCACGTTGGTGATCGCTCCCGCATTGTAGGAATGGCTGCCGGCACTTTGCCCGTTCACGAACATGGAAGCGGGTGCCACATTGGTGCTCAACGTGACCGGATTACCAGAAAGCCCGTTGAACGTAATCAGATCATCAATCGCCGCCGGTAACGTGCCGGTCGTGTAAATACCCTGCCCGCTGTTCGTGTCAGAATCCGCCACCCCGACAAAGGTGGGCACGCCGGCATTGTTCGGCGCCGTGATCTGCGATTCCATCCGCCAATAGGCCACTTTGTATGGGGCGGTCACGGTCAGCGGTGCAACGCTGCTCGTCACCGACCCGCCGGCATTGCTCACCACCACGTTGTAACTCGCGTTCGTCGCCGCGACCGGAAATACCGACAAAACACTGTTCGTCGCCCCGCCAATCGCCTGCCCGTTCATATACCATTGGTAGAATAGCGGCAACGTGGTTCCGGACGCAGTTACGCTGAAACTGGCCGAACCGCCAAGATTTACCGTGCTCGCTGGACCGGGCTGGGAGACAATGTAGGGGGGCGCAGCTGGCCAAGCAGATCCAAGGTTATAAAGATTCAATGATGCCAACTGCGCACCGGTGCCACTGGCAATCAGGCTCAATTGCTGGGCACCGGCGACCGGAGTGGTGCTCATGGGCATATACAACAAACCCGCATTGCCATAAATCTCCAAAAATCCTCGATCCACCAGAAAATGCAGTTCGACTAATCCGTTGCTGGGGCTCAGAGAATTCGTTATCCCCTCACAGGAAATTTGCTGGTTCAGGCTGTTATAAGTCACGGGTGTTCCACCCAAGTTGAAAACAACCTGACTGCCCGCACCCGGTTGAAACTTTGCATCCAATTCGAAAGCTTCCCCAACTGCATTGGACAGCACATTCACACCGTTGGGAAGGGCCTGCGCCGGCCAGGAATTGGTGCTGGTGCGTAGCAACGCGACTTCATTTACCGGGTTGACGTATATCAGCGGGGTCGTGGCGGTGGTCTGCAAAGTCAGTTGCACGGGGAAATCCATGCCGCAATTAAAGGGCATGTTCGGATAATTTCCGGTGGCATTCCCCATAAGGATGCGCCGTCCGTCTGAAGCCGGCATATTGTTGAATGTCTGTCCGGCGGCAAAGCAGTTGCCGGCACGAATGGTGTATGGGCCGTATTGGGGGGTAAATGTATTGCCATCAAACTGCCCCACATAATAATGACCCGCCCCGGCGTAGAATATCCATTTGAGATTATTGGTGTTGCCATCCAACGGCAGTTGAAACAGCTCCGGGACCTCGATGACATTGGGGAAGGTGAACGTGGAAGTCTGGATCCAGTTGAGCAAGTTGGTTGAGGAAAAAAATCCAAAATTGTTGTTGGCCAGCCAGAACACCATGCACCACTTGTTGGCGGCCGAATCCCAGATAACCTTGGGATCACGGTTGTCACCCTGCACATTCGGCACGACCGGATTGTTGGCGTATTTAATCCAAGTCCGGCCCTGATCCAAACTGTAAGACAGACTCTGGCTGAAAAGCTGACCCTCGGACATGAGGTTATTGTTGCCGTGTCCACCCGCGCTGGTGTAGAAACTCACTAGGGCGTTCGTGCCAAATCCGGCGGAATTGTTCCAATCCACCACGGAAGATCCAGACCAGGCCTGACCCAATGCATCGGCATAAATCGCTTCCGGCAACTCCTGCCAATGCACCAGATCCGTGCTCACGGCATTGCCCCAATTCTGATTGCCGACAATGACATCGTAGGGGTTGTGCTGATAGCACAAATGATACTCGCCATTGAAATATACCATTCCGTTCGGATCGTTGTTAAACCCGCGCCGGGGAGTGAAATGGTAGATGGGACGCAAGGCTTCCTGATAAATGGGCACGGTCGTCACCGGCGCACTGGATTGGATAAAATCCGAAAGCTGAAGCCCATTGGTGGCATCCACCCGCACCACCATCTGTGTGTTTTGGTAGGCGGATAAATCGAGGAAGGCGTAAAAGTCGTAATTCGACGCGGTGCCGAGAGCAACGTTAAATTCCTGCACGGCCAATCCGTTCACCAGCAATGCCACCACATGGTAAGGGTTGGCCAGCTTCACCGGAAAATTGATGAACTGGTTCGTGGGGTTGATGACACCGATCGTCAGTGACGAATCTGATTCCACGATCTGATCCACGTTGAGATGACCCCAGCCACCGGTGGCCGAATCCACAATCCGGATCTGCGCAGTCTGGCCCACCAGATTGCTGACATTCCACTGTTCCCAGTCCAAATGCTCCCATTCGCCCGGGCCGGCCGCATGTTGAACCACCTGACCGTTCACCAGCAGGTCGATTCGGGTTTCGCCGCCATACCCACCTTCAGCACGATAGCTGCCTCCACCAATCAGAAATTTGATGTAATTGCGCTGAATGGTGAATGGTGGCGATAAAAGTATGCCCGTGTTGGTGTCACCGTTTAAAAATGTATTCACCAAACCATTGCCAAGGTAGCCGTCCACGGCCTGCTGTCCCGGCAAAGTGCCTTGCACCGGGCCTGAGCCAAAGCAGGTGCCAGATACCGTCCAAGTGCCACCAGGGGGCCAGGCGTAATTCGCTTCCTCAAAATCTGACAGAACTATGTCCTGTGCGTAGATGAGAGGAGCGCCAACCAGCAGTAGAAGCCAGAAAACACGTTTGTAATTGTTAATGTGCATAAAATTCGCGGCTTTATTCTTTCGTTACTGGGATAATATCTGATAAAAGCCTGACGAACCATTAACTCGGCTGACATTGGTGTCAGTGAAGCTGGTAACGGCATTGGCACTGGGCAGGGTGGCGATGGTCTGCCACACCGTTCCCAACTGCGCCACCCATTGCACCAGAAAACTGTTCGCCGCCGCACCGGTCCACTGGAAGCTAACTCCGTTGGTTCCCGCTGAAACGCCGCTGATTTGCGGGTGGTTGTCAATCGCCGGCACCCGACCGATCCGCCACATGTCCGGCACCACCCCTGCTGTAATCTGAACCTCGTCAATAAATCCCAGAAACGTCTCCGGATTCACACTTACCGGATATGTGTTTCGCCCTAAGAACAGGTTGCCATTATCTTCCGCGGGCAACGGCAGAAACCCCGCCGGCAAATTGTTCGTCGCATTGGCCTGTGATCCGTCCTGATTAGCAATCGTCAGCCGCAGTTGCCCGTTCGTCCCGCTCAATGTGTCACAGACCGCCAGCAGATAATGCCATTGCCCGTCCGCATAGTTCGCCCCCGTCAGGTCAACGATGTTCGTCTGCCCTAGACTACTATTGGCCACGGCGAACCGCAGACCGCCTGGCCCCGCCTCGTTAACATCGATGCCATAACGGAAAATCTGCCCCGTGTCCGTGCCTTGCGAGATCAATTCCATCTTGCCAGCCCCGCTACGGTTGCCGTCCGTCTTGAAGAACAGTTCAATCGAGAAGGGACCTGTAAAATCCATCTCGTCCCCATACTGATCTTGGGGGAAAAACAAAACCCCATCCACGTTGGTGATTGCCTCGGCGTTGTAGGAGTGGCTGCCAGCATTATGTCCGTTCACAAACATGAAAGTGGGCGCAACATTTGTGCTCAGCGTCACGGGATTGCCAGAAAGTCCGTTGAACGTGATCAGATCATCGATTGCTGCCGGCAGGCTGCCGGTCGTATAAATCCCCTGCCCGCTGTTGGTGTCGGTATCGGCCACGCCGACAAAAGTGGGTGCACCGCCGCTGTTCGGCGCGGTGATCTGCGATTCCATCGGCCAATAAGCGACAGCGTAGGCACCTAGAACAGTCACGGTTACCACGCTGCTTGTCACCGCGCCACCGGCGCTGTTGATCACCACGTTGTAATTTAAATTAGTGCCTTTGGCTGGAAAGATGTTCAAAACACTGTTGGTAGCCCCGGCAACTGGCTGACCGTTCTTGAACCATTGATAATAAAGCGGGCCGATCCCCGACGCCGTGACGCTCAACTGAACGGGTCCGCCAATATTTACCGCGGATGATGTCGGGGGAGTAATAATTGTCGGTATTGAGGACGAGGAGGACAAGCCCCAAGCCGAGCCAAGATTGTATAGATTGAGCGAAACCAATTGAGCTCCAGTGCCGTTAGCCACCAGACTGATCGGCAGCGCGCCAGCAATAGATGTCACATTTGCCGGCATATAAACCAAGCCGTCATTGCCAAAGATTTCCACGAATCCACGATCCACTAAAACCCGCAAATGAATCAAACCATTGCTGGGACTAAGCGGCTGAACGTTCCCGGCACAGGAAAGCTGGTAAGCAACATTGTCGTAAACCACCGGATCCCCACGCACCGTCAGGATGATCTCGCTGGCATTGCCCGGCTGAATCAATGCGTCCAGTTCACAAGCTTCCCCGGTCGTTCCTGACATGACGTCCACGCCGTTGGTCATCGTCTGCGCCGGCCAACTGTTCGTGCTGGTGCGGAGCAGCGCAATTTCACTCACTGGATTGGCATACATCATCGGCGTGCCGCCGGTCGTGACAAGTGTGAGCTCGATGGGAAAGTTGACGGCCTGGTTAAACGGCATACCTGGATAGGATTGCGTCGTGTTGGCCATCATAATCCGACGGTTATCCGTGGCAGGCATGTTGTTGAACGTCTGAGCGGCTCCATTGTTGTTTGGACCGCGAAGATTAAACGGACCGAACTGCGGCGTGAATGTGTTACCATCAAAAAGTCCAACATAATAGTGGCCGTTGTTCGTGTAAAACACCCATTTGACATTGTTGGTATTGCCGTCCACAGGCAAGGCAAACAACTCCGGGCATTCAAATGCGTTGGTAAAGGTGAACGTAGAAGTTTGCGTCCAATTCCTTAAGTCAGTGGATGAAAGAATGGCAAAGTCATTATTAATCAAAAACAGGACCATCACCCATTTGTTGGCGGGTGCATACCAGATCACTTTGGGATCGCGGTTGCCGGCCGCGATATTGGCCACGATCGGATTGTTGGTATATTTGGACCAAGTCCGACCGAGGTCCAGGCTGTAAGCCATGCATTGGGTTGAGGGCAGGCCAATCGACATGCGATTTTCACCACCGGCTGAACAATAAAATGCCACCAGCGCATTGGTGCCAAAGCCGGCCGAATTATTCCAATCCACAATGGCTGAGCCGGAAAATTCCGTTCCCAGATTATCGGGATACAGAGCTTCAGAAAGCTCTGTCCAATGCACCAAATCTGTGCTGACGGCATTACCCCAGTGCATGTTGTTCCAGGCCCAGCCATAGGGATTATGCTGGTAACAATAATGAAACTCGCCATTGTAATAAACCATGCCGTTGGCATCATTAACCCAGCCGCGCCGGCTGGAATAGTGATAAATTGGCCGCAATGACTCCTGGTAAATGGGGATGTCCGTAATAATGGTGTTGGTCTGGATAAAATAAGTGGCCAACTGATTTGAAGTGGCCAGCTGTGAATCCACGCGCACCAGCAGTTCTTGTCCTTGGAACGGAGTAAGATCCATAAACGCCCAAAAATTGGTGGCAGTGTTGGCCAGTTCGACATTCATTTCCCGGACAACCAAACCGTTCTGCACAAGTTCCACCAGATGATTCGCAGCCCCAGTCTGAATTGGCAGGTTAAGATAGTGTTGCGTGGCCGTGAAGATACTCGATAGCGACGTATCCGTTTCCGTGATTTGATCCACGTTGATGTGCCCCCAGCCGCCCGTATAAGAATCCACGATTTGAATTTGAGCCGTTTGACCGTGATAGGCACTCACGTTCCATTGCAGCCAATCCAGATGTTCCCGATCGCCCATGCCAACGGCTGAACGGACCACCTGGCCGCCAACCACCAAATTCATGCAGGTTTGTGCCAAGTGATTTCCGCCGCCGATGAGAAACTTGATGTAGTTTCTTTGGATGGTGAAGGCTGGCGAGGTCAGCGTGCCGGTGCTGGTGTCGCCGTTCAGATAGGTGTTCACCAAACCGTTTCCGAGATAACCGTCCACGGGATTTTGATTGGCCAATGTGCCTTGTGCCGGGCCCGGGCCAAAGCAGTTCCCGGTCGCCGTCCATACCCCACCCGGCAGCCAGGCGTAATTCGATTGCTCAAAATCAGACAGCAAAATGTCCTGGGCGTGAAGGGAAAAACAAGCAAGCGCGACCAATAAAACTGAAAATAATTTCTTCAAGAATTGCTGCCTTCAAAAAATAGGATTTTAACCGCATTAAGTATCATGATTTGAAATTAGCTATTAAATTTCGACTGGCGGATTGAAGTAAAATTTATTCTTTGCCGTCATTCTGCCGACCTTACCCAACACACTCACAGCCAAACCGAGCAATGCCATCGTAGAGGCGTCCGGTTCCGGAGCAGCACTCACCGTCAAATTGTCCATGACAAATATGGACGTCCCATCCACCGGCGAAAAAGTGGCCTGGTTGGTTCCGGCAAAATTGAAATTGATCAAAGCAGGCCCAGTTTCATTAAGCGTATAAATCTGGTCGTAGGCTCGATCTGTGCCAACAAACCCTTGGACCTCGATTTGCATCCCATCAGAAAAAGCGGAAGTCAAATAGGCAGAATTCAAGTTGAAAGTTCCGCTGCTGCTGAGCGAGGCGGCTCTGTCGAACTGATCGTCATTGAAGGCAACATTATTGGGCGAAACAATTCCGTTGTTATATCCGGAAACCGGTGTAATGAGCGAACCGTTCACCACACCAAAACCCAGCCATTGCAAATTTTCATAGCCATTCGGAATATTGATAAAGCTGCCACTTCCGGACCCGGGCGAAAGATCATCAAATGTCACCAACGTTCCCGCAAAAGTATATTGAAATGCCGTGAATGACAAAACCGCGGCACACATGAGTTTCAATGGTGTTTTCATAAAGTCGATTGTTTTGGTTTGGTTTTCACTGAAAACGAAACCTCGCATCTTCCTATGATGTTTCGCATTTTGGTGGAATGTAAACATGAACCAGATAAAAGCTTGGCTCTGCGACACGCTTCGTAAACTGAAGAAACAAAAACCGCCAAGGACAAGCAAAGCATAAAGACTTGGCTCCGGAACTGCCGTGGCATTGATGGCAAACTCAGGATAAATGGATGAATCACCCCAACTTGAACCATTGCTAGATTGATAAATATCAATGCCCCAAAGACTCAATGGAGCCTCCCAACCGCCGCTCTGGTTATATGCCATATAATTCGCGCTAGACCACTGATATGCGCCATTGGCAACCATTGTTCCAGCCGTGACCACAATGAAATAACCTGTATTGGGCGACAATGTCAGGCTTGTTGCGGGGGTGTAGGTAAAAATGCCGCCTGTCACCGGGCTTAATGAACCGTTCAGGGTGATGAGATTGTTTTCAGGAAAATAATCACCCTTTAAAATGGATGAATAAAGCATGACCGTGTAGCCGCTGGGCTTGCCGGTGGCATTAGCCATACTCAATTGTGCGGAATTAAAATCATAGCCGCCAGCGTTAGTTCCTGTGCGAAATCCCATGGCTATCCACGAATCGCTTCCAACAGAAACACTGTTGATGGACGGCTGACCTAGATTAGAAACATAGGTCGTTCCCTGCGCTTGGGTAACTTGAGCAATTAGAAGTCCGCTGACATAGATAAAAACGCCGAGGAGGAGATGTGTTTTCATTGTAAGTCAGCAATTTCAGCTTGTGAGGTTAATCTGGGAAATCCGGGGTTACATAATTCATCCCGCTTTATTTCCAAACCGATTTCAACATCCACACATTCAGCGAGCTGATCTTCGCGGTGTTCTCCGGCCCGAACAGTTCCACTCCGCGACTGCCTTCCGAGGGATAGACCAGCACGGTGAAAACTTTTTCGCCGTCGTTCACGAACACTTCCACCGAGCAGGCGTCAACGAAAACGTGTAATTTGACTTTGCCATCGCGCACGGCCAGCGGGGCGTCATACTTGCCGGAGAACTTCGGGTTGAAACTCACGTTGCCCGAGTGAGTGCGATCCACGAACACCGTTCCCTGGTTACGATCCACCCCAATCACCGTCTCCTCACCGACACCTTTCAGTAGCTTGATGCCTTCCACTCCGGCGTTCTGCGGATTGAACTCCACCTCGAACTCAAGCTGGTCACCCTGGATGTGATTTTTCGCGAGCCATGCGTTGGCTTCGGCCAGATCACCACCTTTGAATTTAAAATGCTGTCCGCGCAACGATTCCATTTCGCGTGCCGGTTTCTGCACCAAACGGATGCCCTCGGCGGTCTGGCTGAGACCGGGTTCGCGCGGAATAGACATCGCACTGCGCCACGGCGAGGTGGGCACTTCCTGGCCGTATTGCCAGTTGCTCATCCAGCCGAGCCACAACCGGCGACCGTCGGATTTTGGAATGTCGCTCCACGAAACCGCCGCGTAATAGTCCGGGCCGTAATCGAACCACAACGCGGATTCGGAAGCGGCGCGCGCAGGTTCATCGGCCAGCGTGATTTGATCCACGTTGATGTGACCCCAACCGCCGGTCGCATTGTCCACGATCTGCAAAACCGCTTTTCGATTCTTGAACTCGCCAACGTTCCACGATTTCCACGCGAGCCGCTCGGCGTCGTCGCCGGACGCGGTGCGAACGACCTTGCCATCCACCAACAAGTCCATGCGCGTTTCCTTTTGCGAGCCGCCGCCGATGAGGAAATTCAAATAGGGATGCGTGATTTCAAATTCCGGTGAAGTCAGCGTTCCGGTGGTCGCGTCGCCATGGTAATAGCTGTTCACCAAACCATGACCCATGTATCCGTCCACGGGATTTTGGTCGCCAAGACGGCCTTGCGCCGGTCCAGGCCCGAAGGCTTCCCCAGTGGTTTTCCAATCGCCGTAGTCTTTGCCTTCGAAATCGGCAATCACCTGACCTTCCGGCGCAAAGGCCGGAGTCGGCGGTAGGAGCGAACCCGGATCCGCCACGAATTTATTGCCATCGAACTGGCCGACAAAATATTGTCCACCCGAGCCGCCGGCGATGCTGCCGGGATTCATGTTGACCGCGAGCACCCAGCGCTTTTCGTCCGTGCCCTGCACCGGCACCTGAAACAGGTCGGGACATTCCCAGACACCGGCGGTTCCGCCCGCCGGGCCGAATTCACTCAACAGTGTCCAGTCCTTAAGATTGGGCGAGCCGTAGAAACGCACCTTGTGTTGAGCAGACAATGAAACGGTCATGATCCAGCTTTTGGTCGGCTCATACCATTGCACTTTGGGATCGCGGAAATCTTTCGAGTTGATGTCAATGACCGGGTTGCCAGCGTATTTCGTCCACGTGCGGCCCTTGTCATTGCTGTAGGCGATGCACTCAAACTGCACGCCATCGCTGTCCACCCGGCAGCCCGTATAAATCGCCACCATCGGCGGCTTGCCATTTTTTCCGAAGCCGCTGGTGTTGTTCCAGTCAATCACCGCGCTACCGGAAAAGATCATCACACCGTCCGCCTCGGGCAAAGCGAGCGGCAAGTGTTTCCAGTGAACCATGTCAGGGCTGACCGCATGGCCCCAACTCATGTGCCCCCAAGTATTGCCAAAAGGATTGTATTGGTAAAACAGATGGTATTCGCCCTCGTAATAAACCAATCCGTTCGGGTCGTTCATCCAATTTTTTTCCGGTGTAAAATGAAACTGCGGGCGGAATGTCTCTGTGTAATTGCTTGACGGATTGGCCGCACCGGAATTGAGCGCCAAGCCAAGTCCGGCCGCCAGCAAAAGGATGCAGTGAGAACGGCCCAAGAGTTCCCGCTTTAAGCCGGCCAGATGCCGTGCCCATTTGTGGTCGAGCAACAGGCATTTTGAATGGAGAAGCGCACGGCCGAAGCGGTTTTCCGTTATGGCATCGATGTTAACGAGGCGGGGCCAGGCGGTCTGCGGT
>Ga0364867_10103_pt1 | contig 42051 bp, 35 predicted proteins | sample ExccelAu500001D4_3_FD_206915 | JGI IMG/M metagenome (GOLD analysis project Ga0364867, IMG submission 206915) | Enriched cells from Trout Bog Lake Hypolimnion, Wisconsin, USA - BchlTB.Aug13.5000.01.D4 | ecosystem: Environmental > Aquatic > Freshwater > Lake > Hypolimnion/Profundal zone | place... | reverse complement strand
TGCCGGTTCATTCAGGATCGAGGGCGTAACCTCCGATTTCCTGAGCTTCAAAAAAACAGGTGATATCGGCAACTACTCGCTGACTTCAAAAGATACGCTGGGAGTTAAAACCATCAACCTTTCACTTGAAAAAGACCATGTGAGGAGCTCTGTCCACAGCAACAAGGTCGACATTAAACTGAATGACAGACCAGCATGGAAGATGATCTTCGACATCGGAGCCGCTGACATGAACCTTGATCTTACAAATTACATTATAGATACGATCTCGGTTGATGCCGGAGCATCATCCATCAAAATGAAGCTGGGAGGCAAAAGCCCTTGTACGCATGTTTCACTTAACGCAGGAGCATCATCCATCAAGGTTGATGTTCCCGAAGAGGCAGGCTGCCAGATCAACTCGGAGTCTTTCCTGATCAGCAGGAATTTTAAAGGATTCGATAAAAAAGCTGACCGGATGTATCAGACTTCAAACTTCAACAGCAGTAAAAAGAAGATTTATATAACTATTGAAACTGCAGTGTCAAGTATTGAAGTTAACCGCTACTGATCAAGGAAAGCCCTGACAGCTTCCAGGAATTCCCCGGGTGCGTCTGCGTGAACCCAATGTCCGGCTTCCGGAATGGTCTTCAGCACTGCCCCGGGGAATTTGTTGTTCAATTCCTCCAGGTCTTCCTCTCTTAAATAATCCGAACGCCCTCCCCTGATAAATAAAACAGGCCCGGTATAAAAGCCTGGCGCTTCCACCCCTTCAAAAACATTCAGAAGATTTTCATTTATCGACTGCAGATCCATTCTCCAGTCAAGGGTTTTGTCATCGCGCCAGTAAACATTCTTAAGAAGGAACTGCCTTAAACGCAGGCTGTGAACCCTTGCTGCAAGTTGCCGGTCAACATCGGACCGTGCTAAAACCCTGGTGAAATCAACGCCCCGCATGGCATCGATCAGCATCTGATGCTCTGTATTCACGGGGGCCTTCCTCAATCCGATATCCACAACGATGAGCTTTTTTATTGACTGCGGATGATGGAGCGTGAAGTACATGGCCGTCTTCCCGCCTAGCGAATGCCCCATCAATACCAGGTTTTCAAGTGAGTATTCTTCGGTCAGTTCAAGCAGGTCATCTTCGAGGACAGCAAAGTCGAACACCGGACTATGCGGTGAATGCCCGTGATTGCGAAGGTCGGGCACATAAACAGCATACTGTTCGCCGAGTGTACGGGCAATGCTCACCCAATTGTCAGAGATACCAAACAATCCATGAAGGATGACCATTGGAGGACCGCTCCCGAATTGCCTGCAGAACAGCTTCATTTAGAGGAAGTTTATTAACAAATTCCTGTTAACAAAATTTATTATAATAATCAAAAATAAATAAAAATTCAGATGAATAAGGATGTATTTTTGTACGCGAAAAAAAAGAAAAAAATGTTTTTTCAATTTGTACATAATAATTTGAAATTTCAACGTTTATTCATCCGCTTTAATTCAAAAGGTCACCATTAAATTAATATAAACTGAATACACAAAAACAAGCAATGGAAAAATCACAAAACGAGAAGCTGGCCATTCCTCGTCCTGAACTCCCCGAAGACGAAGAGCCTCCAAGTAAACCGTCCTTCATAGATGAAGCCTCCCTCCTGGACGAATACCTCAAATCCCGCACCGACCGCGATAAATCACTGATCTCAGAACGTTCTCTTGCCTTTATGCAGGAATTTTTTCCTGAGGCAACGGTGAAAGATTGGAACAACTGGCACTGGCAGATCAAGAACAGTGCCCGATCAATTCAGCAGTTGTCAAAGTATATCCAATTATCCGATAACGAAGTCAAACCCGACGGCAACAATCATTCCCTGCCGTTAAGAATAACTCCTTATTACATCAGCCTGCTTGACCGGATGAACGCTGATCAGCCATTGCGTAAAAGCGTGGTTCCGGTATTCGATGAATTCATAGTTCACCCGGGTGAAAACGCCGACCCGCTTTCGGAAGAGCATGACAGCCCGGTTGAAAATATCGTTCACCGCTATCCCGACCGCGTGCTGTTCCTGGTCACCGGTTTTTGTTCAACCTATTGCAGGTACTGCACCCGAACACGAATGGTGGCAAAAGATAAATGCCATGTTGGAGTGAAAGCCTGGGAAGCCGGACTCAACTATATCCAGGAACATAAAGAGATCCGTGATGTGCTGATCTCAGGCGGCGATCCGCTCACCATGCCCGATCTGCATATCGAATATCTTCTTTCACGCCTGCGGAGCATTCCACACGTTGAGATTATCCGCATAGGCACCAAAGTACCGGTGGTGATGCCTCAGCGTATTACCCGCCCCCTGGTGAACATGCTGAAAAAATATCATCCGTTGTTCCTCAGCATTCACTTCACTCATGCCGATGAACTGACGCCCGAAGTGAAGGAAGCCTGCGAAAAGCTTGCCAATGCAGGAATTCCTCTGGGAAGCCAGACCGTTCTGCTGAAAGGCATAAACGATGACATCCAGGTAATGAAGAACCTGATGCATGCCCTGCTGCGCGCAAGGGTGAAGCCTTATTACATTTACCAGTGCGATCCTGTTCTCGGCTCAGGCCATTTCAGGACCTCTATTAAAAAAGGTCTCGAGATCATGGAAGGCCTAAGGGGACACACCAGTGGCTATGCCATCCCTACTTACGTGGTTGATGCACCAGGCGGCGGAGGCAAGATACCCCTGCTTCCTGATTATTACCTGGGGCGAACCGGGGAAGGCTATGCCCGGCTCAGGAACTTCGAGAACAGGGAATTCCAGTACCCCGATTTATCTTAACCTATGGTAGTCGGCCTTACTTACGACCTCCGGTCGGATTATCTGAAAGAAGGTTTTTCAGAAGAAGAAACAGCAGAATTCGACCGTGAGAGTACGGTCGAAGCTATTGAATCCACACTGCAGAAGTTAGGTTATTCAACAGTCCGCATTGGACATTTGCGCCAGCTTGTCAAACAACTCGCCGCCGGTGAGCGCTGGGACATGGTGTTCAACATCTGCGAAGGAATGCACGGCATTGGGCGTGAAGCCCAGGTGCCGGCTTTGCTTGATGCATACAGGATACCTTATGTGTTTTCAGATGCCCTGGTGCTTGCCCTGACCCTGCACAAAGGGATGACGAAACATGTGGTGAGGGACTGCGGTGTTCCGACCCCGGATTTTGCCATCGTTCAATGCAAAGAAGACATAGGAAAAGTGAACCTGCCCTATCCTTTGTTTGTCAAACCTCTTGGAGAAGGCACCGGCAAAGGCATAGACTCCAGGAGCAAGGTAACAAACCCTTCTGAACTTGAAACGATTTGTCTTGATCTGATACCACGCTTTGAAATGGGACTGATCGTTGAAACCTTCCTTCCCGGGCGTGAATTCACAGTCGCTATTGTCGGGACAGGTGAAAAAGCCCGCTGTATCGGTGTGATGGAAGTAATTCTGAACCAGCATGCCGAAGCTGACGCATATACTTATATCAACAAGGAAGAATGCGAAGATCTTGTTGTTTACAAGATCGTAAACGATGAAATCGCCGCGAAATGCGCCGAAGTCTCTCTCAATGCCTGGAAAGCGCTGAACTGCAGGGACGGCGGAAGGGTTGACGTGAGGCTCGATCCTGAAGGGAATCCGGGCTTCATGGAAGTAAACCCCCTGGCGGGGCTCCATCCCGAGCATTCCGACCTGCCCATCATCTGCAACCTCCAGGGTATTCCTTACCTGCAACTGATAAAGTGGATTATGGATTCGGCTGAAGAAAGAAAAGCGAAAGACGGAAAGCGAAAGGCGAAATGAGGGATACCAATTTTTTATTTTCGCTTTTCACTTTTCGCTTTTCGCTTTTTATTTGAAAAAATAATCGTATAGTTATGCAAAACAACCGTGTCGTATTCCTGTATAACAGGATGAGTGAGAATCCGAAAGAGGATGAACTGGATGTTGTGCGACAGATGAAGTTCATTAAGAAAGCCCTGAAAGTTCTCGGTTATGAATCATTTGAAGTGCCTTTTGATATCCATCTTAAACAAGTGATCGCAGAACTAAAGAAAGTAAAACCTCTGTTGGTGTTTAACCTTGTTGAGATGATGGAGGGAACGGGCGCGCTTTTACATATCAGCCCTTCAATTCTGAATGTACTGGATATACCTTATACCGGAGTACAGCTCGAAGCAATGTTCCTTACCACCAGCAAGGTGCTTGGAAAGCAACAAATGAGGCTTCTCGGGCTTCCCACTTCCGACTGGTATACCCTTGACCAGATTGGCAAGCTTCAGAAGGATGAGATGTATATTGTCAAACCGATCTGGGAGGACGGCTCACTTGGGCTGGATGAAGAAAACATCTTTCATGGAAAAAATAAAGCCTACATCCTTAAACTGAAAAAGCTGAACCCGAAAAAATTCTTTATTGAACAATATATCGACGGCAGGGAATTCAACCTCTCGGTGCTCGGTGGTAAGAAAGGTCCCGAAGTTATGCCTCCTGCAGAAATCCTGTTCAAGGATTATCCCGAGGGCAAACATCATATCGTTGGCTACAAAGCCAAGTGGACCGAGGATTCTTTTGAGTACAACCACACTCCCCGCACTTTCAGGTATAAGAAGGAAGACCTTCCTCTCGTCGAAGAACTTAAATCCATTGCAGTACGATGCTGGAAGGCCTTTGGTCTCAGAGGGTATGTAAGAGTTGATTTCAGGGTTGATAAGGACCGCAGGCCATATATCCTTGAGATCAATGGTAATCCCTGCATTGCTCCCGAAAGTGGTTATGTTGCAGCAACCAAACAGGCCGGGCTGGCTTTCACTCAGGTCATTGAACGTATCATTGAAGATGCACTGAATTAGTACTCTTTGAGGTGTTGAAACTTGAAGTATGTGAAAAGAGAAGTATATTTACGATGAGACGATTTTAGAGTTACGATTGAATTGTGAGAGTGACGATTTACGATTAAAAAAAATCAATGGTATGAACCCCGGGGCAAGCCCCGGCCACGGATTCCGCAGCAGGTGGGGAATTTACCAATTGAGATTAAACTCTTAAATCAAAAATCAATAAATTCAATCGGGAATCCTAAATCCTTCAATCGTAAATCACACAATTCAATCGGGAATCGTAGATCGTCCAATCATAAATCAATAAATTCTATCAAAATGACTGCCTTAAATATTAATTACCGTAACCAGGTACTTCCCGCCGATGTATCAGCTGTAAAGGAGATGGCTGAATCTACGGGTTTTTTCTATGATTTTGAGATCCCCGTTGCGGTGGAACTGGTTGAAGACGCCCTGATGGACCAGGAACACAGCGAGTATAAATTCCTTTTTGCAGAGGTTGACGGCAAACCTGTTTCATATACATGCTACGGTCATATTATGGGCACCGAAGCCGGTTATGACCTTTTCTGGATCGTCACTCATAACGATCACAGGGGCAAAGGCATTGGTAAGATCATCCTTGAAAAAACCCATGAGATCATCAAAGGACTTGGAGGGAAGTATGTGATCGCCGAAACTTCGGGCCTAGACAAATACGCTCCAACACGTAATTTTTACCTGAATTTCGGATATAAACTTGAAGCCGAGATAAGAGACTATTACAAAGACGGAGATGCCAAAATGGTTTACATCTACAGGTTCTAATATACATTCTTTACACCTGTCATCTTCCGTAATACCTGATCGCCATCATGGTGATATCATCACTTGGAGGTATGCCCGAGGCGTATTCGGCAACGGAAGATAAAATAATTTTTACAAGCTCTTTGTGATCTGCCTTAAGGTTGGCAGTAAGAAGGGCTTCGAGCCGGTCGTCGCCGAATAATTCACCCTGCCTGTTGAATGCTTCAGTAACCCCGTCGGTGTACAGATACAGAATGTCGCCGGGAGCCAGTTGCAGCTTTAGCGATGTGTAATTGAAATGTTCAATCCCGCCCAGTACGGTTCCTTTGGTCAGCTCAACGATTTTAAAGCCGGAAGCATTAAGGACGTATGGAGGATTATGCCCTGCATTTACATAATCCAGCTCACCATTGGCTGTATTCAGTATTCCGTAAAACACGGTAACGAACATGGATGATACGCTTTCACTGCAGAGCAGGTTGTTCACATAATTCATGCATTCATCTGTGGGCATACCCTTGAGACCTGTGGCACGAATGATGGTGCGGCTCACCGCCATGAAAATGGCAGCGGGTACTCCCTTTCCCGAAACATCACCGATCACGAAACCTATCCTGTCATTATCGATCATGAAAAAATCGTAAAAATCGCCTCCGACTTCCTTCGCTGCATTCATGGCAGCATAAATGTCAAAATCCTTCCTGTCGGGATAAGGCGGGAAGCACTTTGGCAGGATGGCCTGTTGTATCTCCCTTGCAGTCTGCAGATCCTGCTGAATCGAAATCAGCTGGTCATGTTCCTCAAGCGTCCTCCTGATCTGGAGAATCTCATCCAGGGTTTTATTAATGGTGATCTCGAGGTCCTCGAAATTGATTGGCTTGGTGAGAAAGTCGAAAGCCCCCCTGTTCATTGCTGTACGGATATTATCCATATCTCCGTAAGCGCTTACTACAACGGTTTTAAGCCCGGGATTCTTCAATTCCTTCAGCTTCATTAAAAGAGTAAGTCCGTCCATCTCAGGCATGTTGATATCAGAAAGAATGATCCCGATCTCGGGATGCTCGATGAGTTTGCTGAGAGCCTCAAGGCCGTTGTGTGCAAACACAAAATCATATACCCCGTCCCTGATCTGCCTTCTGAATTTCTGTTTGACAAGCGGTTCAAGATCGACTTCATCATCAACAACCATGATTTTTACTTTCGTTACTGAATCTTCAATCATAAAGTGCGTGTTTCAATATTATACATTTATGATACCGTCTTCGGGATAGTGATCACGAATTCGGCATATTCTCCTTCTTTTGAATCAACTTCAATCTTACCCTGATGCTCCTGTACTATGATATCGAAACTTATCGAGAGGCCAAGCCCTGTACCTGAACCTGCAGGTTTGGTAGTATAAAAAGGATTGAATATTTTTTCCAGGACTGCCTTCGGCATTCCCTTCCCATTATCCCAGATCCTGAATTCGGCTTTATCGCCAAGGTCTTTTGTCGCGACTTTAAGGATCGGGAAATAAGCATCCCTGAACTCTTTCTTTTTCTGATGAGTTGAATAACATGAATTGTTTATCATGTTCAGGAAAACTCTGCTTAGATCCTGGGGAATCACATTAAGCGGCGGTAAGCTCTGATCATAATCGCTTTCAATTTTAATGTTGAAGGATGAGTCGGTGGCCCTCATGCCATGGTACCCCAGGTTGACATACTCGGCCAGCAGCGCGTTTACGTCGGTTGGCATGCGTTCACCCGACTTGCCGCGGGAGTGGAGCAGCATCCCACGGATAATGCTATCCGCCCTCTTTCCATGATCGTGAATTTTTTTAACATTACCCTCAATATCCTGAAGTATCCCTTTAATATAATCCGCTTCCTTTTCACCAATACCGGAAGTGAGTTTATCGGATTCTGCCAGGATTTCCTGCACCAATTCAACCGACAGTTCCGAGAAGTTGTTGATAAAATTAAGAGGGTTCTTTATTTCATGAGCGATACCGGCAGTAAGCTGGCCGAGCGAAGCCATTTTCTCCGATTGGACCAGCTGAGCCTGGGCTGCCTTTAAACGGTTGAACGCAGCATCAAGTTCATCGTTCTTGGACTTTAACTCGGCTGTGCGCTCATCGACTTTCTGCTCCAATGTCCTGTTGTATTCCTCGAGCTGTTCATGGGAGATCCTGAGTTCTTCTGAAGCTTTCTGAAGGTCATGGATGGTATTTGCAAGTGTCTCCTGCATGTAAATAAATGAGTTGTTAAGCCTCCCGATCTCATCCTTCGACCTGATCGGCGGAAGGGCCATGGTGAAGTCACCTTCAGCAAATTTTTCAGCGGCCCCGGTCAACCGCCTTAGCGACTTTGTTATGGACCTTGATATCATCAACACCACAAGGAATATCAGGATCGATCCCGCAGTAGCCATTTTAATAAGGTTTCGGGAGAGCTTGTATACATCTACCATAAATTCGTCTACCGGAAATACGACCACAACGCTCCAGCCATTGGCAGGGACAGGGGCATAGGCAAGCCAGCTTTCCGCGCCGTCTAGCTGATTTTTATATGAGATCTCCTTAAAACCGCTCCCCCCGGCGATCATTTTTTTGCCCAGGTCCCGAAGTTCAGGCAGGTTTTTATTATCTGAAAGAGAGAAAATAGACTCATTCATGATCTCCTGTTTCCTGGGGTGGGTTACAATAGTCCCGGTGCGTGAGATCATATATCCATAGCCTGATTTATTCAATTTGATGGAATCAACGATTTGCTGGAGATACATCAGTGAAAGGTCTACCGTGAGAATGGCGATGAATTTTTTCCGGCCCTTATCAGTAAGATACAAAGGGATAGAATAAGTAGACATCAGTGTATCCCCTCCTCCCTCGTCAAAGTATGGTTCGCTCCATTCTGCCCGTCCAAGCTCCTTTGGGATCTGGAACCAGTCCATCGTGTAATAGTTGTAAGTATTGCTACCAAGGTTAATGAATTTAATTTGGGAGATATGCTTTGGGTCAATATAATAACAATCAGGGACCTGCAGACAGTCGAAGGCAGTGTAATGAAAACATCCGGTGCCAGCGTGGACTTTGGTATCCTGACCGGATTGACGCTGGTCACGGAAATAATAAAAAGAATAGTATTTCACGTCATGCCCTTTATAATTCGAATCGAAGGCAAGAGCTGCACCGTAAATATCATTATTATTTTGAACCATCTGCTTTAGGAGGTATTTCATCTTCTCCTCGTTTCCAAGTTCCGACAGGATCAGGGGAGCATAATTCAGGGGTATGATCTGCATGTTCGAAAGGACCCTGTTAATTTTTAACGTGGCATTTCTTGTAATTAAATCAGCCTGGGTTTTCAGGTTCTTCACTACTATTTTACTTGTAACCCTGTAGTCGTATATGAAGATGAGCACCAGTATAGTTACAACCGAAAGGAAAACCAGCAGTATCATTTTAAAGGCAAGACTTCGGGTAAAATTCTTACTGTTCAAACTGGTCATGGCAGCGACTGTTAATTGCTTACGGGATGAAGTAAGGTTGTATAGTGTCTGAAAAACAGTTTATATGGAGGGATGGAGTTTATCTGTTGGTAATCAAGCAATACATTTGCATTCGAGTTATAATCTGAATACTTAAGATCGGTATTGAGACTTACTTTGTCCTTTTGCAGGTAAAGGTCCCTGTATCTCTCTATCATCCATTTCTGATGTGAACGGTTAGCGGTTGTTTTCTGCCGGTTGAGGATCCTCAGGATAACTGCAACACTCGTATCCGGGTTATTCAGGGCATATACCCAGGATTCAATGCTTGCTTTAACGAATTCGACGCAAATGGCAGGATCTGCATTTAGTTTGTCTTCAAGGCAATAGATGCCGTCCTCAAGAAAATTCAGTCCCTTATCTTTAAAAAAGAAACTTACAAGCTCATTGCTGTCATAACCGCTGTTCAGGATGGCATGATATTCGTCGAACCAGTTTGCATTTGTCACATCCACTCCTCCCTGCAGGAAAAGATTATTCGTACTTCCAATGGGGATGATCTTTGTGTCGAGGTGATATTTGGAAAACAAGGCCTTCGGCTGAAGATAATACCCATCCCAGATCCCGGCACGTTTTCCGTTAAGGTCTTCTATCTTCCTGATCCCGCTCGATTTTTTCGCAATCAACATGAGTGATGAACGGGTTGAAAATTGGGCAATATTGACTATATTGATCCCGCTGCTTCTCATTTTAATTGCATTGACAAGCCATAACACAGCAAAATCGGCCTGCTTCAGCCTGATGATATCGTCGGTGGTGACAAAGGGTTTGAATTCGAGAATATTCAGGTCTATACCGTGTTTCCTGAATATCCCCTTTTCCCTGCCCACATAATACCCTGCGAACTGGCAGGTCGTAACCCAGTAAGGATAGACAGTGATCTTTTTAAGAGCGCCTTCAGGGGCTCTTCCCTCTGAAGCGGGAGCAGAACTTACCCGGCCCCGTTCGTCTTTTGATTTACATGATCCGGCAATCAGGGAAACAAACATGAGCATGACAAACGGGGGAAAAAAAAGCCGAAGTTGTGTTCGAAGCATAATACCGGGAAATTTCCTTTAATTACATGTAAAATTAAATTATTTTCGTTATCCAAATCAATAATACGTCATGCAGGCCTTGTTTTTCGAAAACGAACTGGTTTTAAAAGAGATCCCTGTCCCGGAACCCGCAGCAGGAGAGTTGCTTGTGAAAGTACTCTATTCGGCCATATGTAACACTGATCTCGAGATCATCAGAGGGTATATGGGATTCAGAGGGGTGCTAGGGCATGAATTTTCAGGGGAAGTTGTTACACAGGGTCATTCTTTAAGCGGTAAAACCGTGGTCGGGGAGATCAACTGTTCCTGCGGGAAATGTTATCTCTGCCTCAGCGGCAGGCGCTCCCATTGCACGAACAGGACCGTCCTGGGCATTGCAGGGCGCCAGGGTGTGTTTGCAGATTACGTTGCATTGCCGGCAGAAAACCTGCACGTGGTACCGGAATCCGTTGAAGGCCCGGTCGCGGTATTCACTGAACCCCTGGCTGCATCGGTGGAGATCTTTGAGCAATTGCATATGAGACCATTAAAACACGTCTTCATTTTCGGAGCCGGCAAACTTGGACTGCTTGTGTCAATGTTAGCCAGGCTTCAGGGTCTTGAATATACGATATTTGATATAGTACCTGAAAAGATTGCCTTTGCCGCCTCCCTGGGAATCCATGCTAGGCAGGTAGGAGATCTGAAAGCCGGGGAAAAGGCAGAGGTCTGCATCGATTGCAGCGGAAACGCCGATGGTATAAACCTTGCCCTGTCACATCTCTGGCCCAGGGGTACAATGGTGCTGAAAACGACAGTGGCGGATACAGCAAAACCTGACATTAACAGCATTGTAATCAATGAGTTCACTATACTGGGATCCCGCTGCGGACCCTTCCGGCCGGCCTTAAACCTGCTGGAAAGAAATCTCATAGATCCTTCGCCCATGATTTCGGGCAGGTTTTCGTTCACTGATATCATCCGGGCCTTCGAATCAGCAAAAAACCCCTTAACCCATAAAATAATTATTCAGCATAGCGCATGAATGTTTTTTTTTCTCAAGACTATGAATTAAAAAAAATCCTGTAATTTCGCTAATCCAATAGAAAACCCTAAAGACATGAAAGCATTCAGAACAATTTTTTACAGCCTGTTCCTCACGCTCCTTGCAACCTTACTGATGACTTCCTGCAACAATACGTCCAACAAGGACCAAAAGGCTAATCAGGCAGCTGCTGATACTGTTAAAAAAGAGGTGACCCTTTCGCCCGAAAACAAGAGTCTCCTTTACCAGTTCCCAACTCCGTTCGAAGTAACGATGATGCTGCAGAAGGCAAAAGCCGGATTCATTTTCAACATCACCAACCCTCCTGCGAATGTGACCAAGTATTCGACCGGTAAAGCAAAAGCACTTAACCTTGGAGTATACAGCGCCGACCTTGCTTATGCAGCAACCTACAATTACACCGATGAAACCAATAAATTCATGTCGTGCACCAGTAAGCTCGCAAGCGATTTAGGTATTGCCGGTATCTATGATCCCACCCTGGTGGATAAAGTGAAAAAATTCAACAACAATAAAGACTCCCTGGTGGGTTTGGTCACAAAGATCTTTAACCAGACCAATGACTTCCTCAGCAAAAACAACCGCAACCAGGTTGCCGTGCTGGTAGCTGCAGGTACCTTTGTCGAAGGCTTGTATCTTGCCGCCTCGCTTAACCAGGTCGCTGCCGACAACAAGTCGATCTCTACCGTTATTTTTAAGCAGAAAGACAATCTTGACAAGCTGGTGAACCTTCTCACCGCCTACAATACCGATTCTGAAATCAACCCGGTGGGTGTTGAGGTCAGCAAACTTAAAGCCATTTATACCAATTACGGACTTGAAGAAGATAAAAAGCTTCCACAGCAGAAAGCAACCGAGATCGGTGATCTGACCCAGAGCGTCAGAGACTCCTTTATCAAATGACCGAACCTATCCTGATGGCTTTGGTCCAGCTGTTTGCCCTGGTTGCGGCAACAGCAAGGAAACAAGCCTCTGTGAATTCAAGGCTTATCCTGGAGTCGTATCTTCAGGAACAATTGAACAATCAGGAACTTGAAGAGTACCTGAAACTTTTTGACGAATTACTTTCCTTCCATCTTCCTTCAGATAGGTCCGCAGATGCGGTTGCTGAGGATATTTCACCCAAAATATCGGCCATCTCCAAAAAGATCTCGAAAGATCTTACTTATCTTGACAGGCTGATCGTCTTTACCAAATTCACGGAGTTTTCAGAAGCGATTTCAAGGAACGAAACAGGCCTGAGCCTTAATGACAGCGGGGATATGCTGGGATATACCTCCATTCTCTCATCAGCATTCAGCATTCCCCTTAATGAATACGATAATGCACTGAATTTCATCCTGGATCCTTTCGGCGGGAAGATCCATGCCCAGGACCTTTTGACTATTGACAGTCAAACTGACGGCAGCGGAGGGAAACATATTTGCCGGGAGCATCTTGACGGCTGCATCCTGGTATTGTATTTCCCAAGCATACGCAGGTTTTTCGCGCGGTACCTGGGTAAGGACACTCTTTACCTGAACGGTCACAATATACAGCCTTACCGTTCCTTTTTTCTTGCCAACGGAGCCATATTAAACAGCCTGAAGATCTCACCGGTTTATTATAACGACATTGCATCGAAATTCCTTCACGGGGATGAGACCATACAGATAGAATTTACAGCAAAGGCGGTGGAGTACCGTTTTAAAAACTCCACCAACGGCATTCATCCGTTCAGTTTCACAGCACGTTCGGGAGAACTTATCGGGATCATGGGCGGAAGCGGCGTAGGCAAGTCCACTTTGCTGAATGTTCTTAACGGGAGCCTGGAGCTTAAGCAGGGAGAGATCCTGATCAATGGGTATAAACTTGGCAGCGACCAGGAAAAACTCAGGGGAGTCATTGGTTTTGTTCCCCAGGATGATTTGCTGATAGAGGAACTTACGGTGTTTGAAAACCTGTATTTCAACGCCAGGCTGTGTTTCAGGGATTTCAGCAGGAAACAGCTGATCAAGGCAGTGCTGAAGGTATTAAGGGATATCGGCCTGATCGGTATCAAAGACCTCAGGGTAGGCGATCCCCTGAACAAGTTCATCAGCGGGGGACAGCGCAAGAGGCTGAATATTGCCCTGGAACTGATAAGGGAGCCTTCTGTGCTTTTCGTTGATGAACCGACTTCAGGACTTTCGTCCATGGATTCGGAGCTGGTGATGCTTCTTCTCAAGGAACAGACCCTGAAAGGCAGGCTGGTCGTGGTGAACATACATCAGCCCTCATCAGATATATATAAACTATTTGACGTTCTGCTGGTCATGGATAAAGGGGGATACCCGGTTTATTACGGAAATCCCATTGATGCCCTCAGGTATTTTAAAACTCTCAGCAACCACGTGAACCCCGCCGAGAGTGAATGCCAGAGTTGCGGGTACGTGAACCCTGAACTAATCCTTCAGATCACCGAGGCTAAAACGATCAATGAATACGGGAGACTTACAGTGAACCGTAAAGTGAGCCCGAAGGAATGGTATGATCATTTCTGTAAAAACATTCAACCGGGAATCAGACTTTCAAGCCTGAAGCGGGAACTTCCACTGAACTTTTTCAGGGTACCCGGAAGATGGAAACAGTTCAGCATTTTCAGCCTCCGTAACCTGTTAACCAAAATCACCAACCGGCAGTACCTCGTCATTAACCTTTTCGAGGCTCCATTTCTTGCCGCCCTGCTTGCCTTTCTTACAAGATACTACAGCGGAAGTTCTTATTCTTTCGGGGGGAACAGGAACCTGGTCGCTTACCTGTTCATGAGCGTGGTCGTTGCCCTTTTCCTGGGGATGATGGTGAGCGCCGAAGAAATCTTCAGGGACCGCAGGATACTTAAACGGGAGGCTTTCCTGCACCTCAGCCGGAGCAGCTACCTCAATTCAAAGATCATCCTTCTGTTTGTACTTTCTGCGATTCAAACCCTGTTGTATGTTTTGATTGGGAACTGGATACTTGACATCAGGGGGATGACCCTGGCATACTGGCTGATACTATTCAGCGCATCCTGTTTCGCAAATATGGCAGGCTTGAACATTTCTTCGGGTCTTGATTCCATTGTTGCTATTTACATCATCATACCTTTTATAATAGTTCCCCAGTTGCTGCTGAGCGGTACCATCGTTCCCTTCGACAACCTCAACCCCTCCATAAGTTCCCGGGTGAATGTTCCTTTTGTGGGCGACATGATGGCCTCACGCTGGAGTTTTGAGGCCATGGCCGTGGAACAGTTCAGAAACAACAGGTACGAGAAGCAATTCTACCAGGCCGACAAAGAGATCTCCGAATACGGCTATGTAACCGCTTTGCGAATCCCTGCCCTCCAGGAAATGCTGAACGAGGCAAGGATGAACATCATAAAACACAAGGAAGAGGAAAAGACTGAGCAATCACTTAAGATCATAAGGAACGAGATTTTCAGCCTGGAACAAGAAGCTGGGTTCAGGCAGGGTATGATGAGTTCAGAGCTCACTTTATCAGGGCTTACCGACCAGTACAGCACAAAGCTAAGAACTTACCTCGATTCACTCAGCGTGGTTTTCTCTTCACGTCTGAATGCTGCCAACAACAGGCATGATGCACTTTACCAGAACCTGGTCAATATAAAAGGCCAGGAGGCTGTTTATACGCTTAAACAGGATTACTATAATGAGAATCTTGCCGACCTGGTGCTAAACGCCAATTCAACCGACAAGATCATCAGGGGAAAGGACAAGCTGATCAGGAAAAAAGACCCTGTTTTCATGGATCCTGAATCAAGAGCGGGAAGAGCCCATTTTTATGCCCCGGTAAAGTATATCGGGACTGTTTGCTTGGATACATTCTGGTTCGATACTGCTGCATTATGGCTGATGTCGCTGATCCTTTACCTCACGCTGCAGCACAACACACTGAGAAAGATCATAGAATATTTCGGAGCGCTGAAGAAGGCTAAGACATCCCGTTAAGCCTGATCGTTTCAAGCTCCGGGGCGCTGAACAGTCCGCTCTTGAATAGTTTTAGAAACTGATCCGAAACCCCCGCCCTGAACAACAGCGCATCGTCGGAATTGACCGTTACTTTCACCCCATGATCGAATAGTATCCTGATTGGATGTGTTTTATACGATTTGACCCTTTTCAGTTTGATATTGCTTTCGGGGCAAACGTTCAGCCTTATGGAATTTAAGACAAGCCATCGCATGACTTCAGGCGAATCTGCCGCTCCTATTCCATGCTGAACCTCATCCAGCCCAAGTGTCTCCACAGCCTTCCTCACCGATTCAGCATTGCCGAATTCCCCTGCATGGGCTTTAAGCTTAAGGCCGGCCTTACGGGCAAAACGAAAGAGTTCACGGAAATTCTCAATAGGTTGTGCCTGCTCATCATCATACAGATCAACGCTACGGAAATAATCAAAAGCAAGAAAGGGCTCAAGGTGTTTAAGGATTGTGCGTAACGGTAAGGTTTTAGGAAAGCCGAGCTCCGGCCGGAATTCAATTTCACGTGCGATAAGCCCATGGTAATACCGGAGTGATTCGACTGCTCTATGTGGTGAAACATTGAACAAACTACCGAAGAAGCCGTCCATGCTCATCTCCAGGACCTTCACCCCGTCCTGCTTTGCCTGTATGAATGCTGCTTCCACGGCTTTTTCAAATGCGCCATCCATTTTCATGAATGGGGCATACACTTCGCTGATCCACCTGTTAAGAGGTTCTATTCCCATTTGGCGGGCACGAAATGGCTGCAACTTCTGCCCGTAAAATTTCTGAATCACTGAAGCTTTGCCCCCAAGCATGGCGTGGTTGTGCAGATCGGATTTGGGGATGCTGCGGATGGCTTTCAGGTTGCCGTCCTCCAACGCTGTTATAAAAGAAAGATCAGTCACCGGCATGCTCATGGCTTTATTTCATGAAGTTATCTGAAATTGTTCTCATTGTATTCAGGGATTATGCAATTGCCTAAGGTACATCTGGATTGTGTTTTCCATGCCGTAATACAAGGCGTCGCAAATCAGTGCGTGACCTATGGAAACCTCAAGCAGGTAAGGGACGTTATTCTGAAAATATTTCAGGTTCACCAGGCTGAGGTCATGGCCGGCATTCAGGCCCAGACCGCAATCATGCGCTGCTAAAGCGGCTTCGCGAAAAGGCCTGACGGCAAGTTCGGGATTGACAGGATAATCTCGGGCATATGACTCAGTATAAAGCTCCACCCGGTCGGCACCTGTTTTTGCTGCATTCCGGATCATCTTCGCATCTGTTTCAATGAATAAGGATGTGCGGATCCCCGATATCTTGAATCCACCTACAACTTCTTTCAGAAATCTTTCATGCTTAATGGTATCCCATCCGGCATTGGAAGTAATGACCCCGGGAGGATCGGGGACCAGCGTGACCTGGGCCGGTTTAACTTCGTTAACAAGTTCGATGAACCTTTCGGAAGGATATCCTTCGATATTGAATTCGGTTTTCAGAACGGGCTTCAGATCCAGCACATCCTGGTAACGTACGTGCCTTTCGTCGGGCCGGGGATGCACCGTGATGCCTTCAGCTCCGAACTTTTCACAATCAATGGCCATTGCAAGAAGGTTCGGGAGATTCCCTCCCCTTGCATTCCTGAGCGTGGCTATTTTGTTTATATTAACGCTTAACTTTGTCATCGCAAGAATTTCTGCAAAGCTAATACTTCAGTGTGAATTGAAATAAAAAGCAGGTAAATGTTATCATTGAATCCGAATGAATTTACCTTTGAATCTGATTTTTTCACCTGTATATTGATGAAATGATTTTGTTATGAGAGTAGTGATCCAGAGGGTTTCTTCAGCTTCTGTAACAATTGACGGCATCCAGACTGCAGTCGTCGGGCAGGGCCTCATGGTTCTTCTGGGCATCGAAGAAGACGACAATCAGGAGGATGTGGAATGGCTGTGCGGCAAAATCTCCAGGTTAAGGATCTTTGATGACAAAGGGGGTGTTATGAACCTCTCTGTCACCGATATCAAAGGGGAAATTCTCCTGGTAAGCCAGTTCACCCTTCATGCCTCCACAAGAAAAGGGAACAGGCCTTCTTATATACGTTCAGCGAAACCTGAAAAAGCTGTTCCGCTCTATGAGTCGTTCATTTCCTGTCTGTCGCTCGAAACCAGGTCAACTGTCAGGACCGGTGTGTTCGGTGCGATGATGGATATTGCATTGGTCAACTGTGGTCCTGTGACTATCGTTATGGATTCGAAAAACAAGGAATAGACTATCATCAATGATATGGACTCCGAAACAAGACCCGGTCCATGGATCCGCTGCAAGCTGCGGTGAATTGACCGGGAGAGATTAAAGTTAAGGAAAAGTTTGGTTATTTTATATGATCTGATTAAATTTGTAACTTGAAGAAGATTTTACTGATCGAAGATGACAGGCTGATCCTGGAGACTACTGCCAATTTCCTGGAATCTGCAGGATTTGAGATTCTTGAGGCAAATGGCGGGGAAAAAGGCATTTCCCTTGCAAAAGCGAACACTCCCGATCTGATCCTTTGTGATGTATTGATGCCGGGGACTGACGGGCACGAGGTTTACAGAATCCTTCACAACGACATTACGACAGCCGATATCCCGTTTATCTTCCTTTCATCCCTTTCGGATATCCGTGATATACGAATCGGGATGCAGATGGGGGCCGATGATTATATCACAAAGCCAATTCATCCCGACGAGCTCCTTAAAACCATTGAAACCAGGCTTGATAAATTTGACAGACTTCTGAAGCACAAGGAATTGCGATATCATGCTCTTTTTGAATTGGCCTCAGAAGCTATCCTGATGATAAAACCAGAAACTGCTGAGATCATTGATGCCAACCAGGCCACCCTGGACATGCTCGGTTACACAAAGCTGGAGATCACCAGGTTAAAAGCAAACGACGTGCTGTCAAAAGAAACCTGGGATAATGTGGTCCAGTTCCTTTCGGGGAATATTACCGGAAGGAGGTTGCCTTTCCACGAGTCAAAATGGAAACGCAACGACAATAAGGAGTTCCCGGTACAGATCACAGGGCAGGGTATTGATATCCAGGCTGTGCAGTATTTTTTACTGACAGCCCGGGATGTTTCGGATATCCGTTTTAAGGAGAAAGCCTTGAAGGACAGCGAGGAGCGGTATAAAGAACTCGTGGAGAATATAGGCGAGGGGATCGGAGTGGTTGATCTTCATGAACGCTTTACTTACGTTAACCCGGCAGCTTCTGAGATTTTTGGACTTCCGGCGGCAAAACTGATCGGTCAGAAACTTCTTACCTTCATACACCCTTCATCGCATACCGAAATCCTGAGGCAGACTCAAAACCGTATCCTGGGGCAGAAAAGCATTTATGAAGTAGAGGTCCTCAGGCTTGACGGTCAAAGGCGTTGGATCATTGTAACCGCCACTGTTCAATATGATGCCAACGGTTCATTTTTTGGTACCTTCGGAATATTCCGCGACATTACCAGGAACAAACTGGCCGAAGCCCGTATCAGGGAAAGTGAGGAAAGGCTCAGCGCTATTGTTGACCTTACTAACGACTATATCTGGGAGATTGATCCGCAGTGGAGATATACCTATGTCAGTTCCAAGGTATATGATATCCTGGGATACCGTCCCGAAGAACTGCTTGGCAAATCGCCCTTTGCCTTCATGCTTCCTGAGGATGCAGAACAGGCAAAACAGGCGATAAGGAAAACAGTTCACGAATATAAACCACTAAACCTGATCACCAGTCGTGCCATTCACCATGATGGCCATGTTATATACCTTGAATCTTCAGGAATCGCAATATTTGATCAGGAAGGGAAATATGCCGGGTACCGGGGTGCTGACAGGGATATAACCCTTAGAAAGTCCTTCGAGAACCAACTTATTATTGCCAAGGATAAAGCCGAAGAATCCGACCGGCTAAAATCCTCCATCCTGGCTAATGTGAGCCATGAACTCCGAACACCGCTGAACGGAATACTTGGTTTTGCAGAGATTCTCAAAAATGAGCTTAAGGATACGGAACTGGAAATGATGGCCGAAAATATCCATTCTTCAGGAAGGAGGCTTATGGGAACCCTGAATTCTCTGATCACCTTATCACAACTGGTCGCAGGAAAAGTTGCGCTGGTGATAAGGCCGGTTTTTCTGAAAGAAAGTATAAGCGCTGTCATCAGATCCCTTGAGCCCCTTGCCAGGGAGAAGAACCTGACTATTATTTTCAATGCCGATCCGTCCCTGACAGTCAACACCGATGAACAATTATTTAAACAACTCTGCCGGCAGATCCTCGACAATGCCATCAAATTCACAGAACATGGCGGTATCACAGTTGAAATCTCGGAAGCAAAAGTAGTAACCGAGGGGTATCTGGTAGTTTCGATAAGCGATACCGGAATTGGTATTGACAAAGACTATCATAATCTTATCTTCCAGGAATTCAGGCAGGTAAGTGAGGGATTTGGAAGAAAATACCAGGGTTCCGGCATAGGCCTTACCATTTGCAAAAAAAGTATTGACCTCCTTGAAGGGAAGATCACTATCGAAAGTACTCCCGGAAGGGGGTCGGTATTCCACATCTGGCTACCGCATAACAAGGAACTGGCTGCAAATGAAGCAGCGAAAACAGTCGCTGCTCTGTCATCCGAATCCAGGCCGGCACAGAGAATTGAACTTCCCTGGGTACTTCTCGTTGAGGATAATCTTGTGAATAAAGAACTTACTGAGTTCTTCCTCAGAAAAGTATGCAGGGTTGACTATGCTCCCGATGGTGTCACAGCCATTGAAATGGTAAAGGCAAAAAAATATCATGCCATTCTTATGGATATTAACCTGGGATACGGGATTAACGGTATCGATGCAATGAAAGAAATCAAAAAAACGCCCGGGTACAGTAATATTCCGATAATTGCAGTTACAGGTTACACCATGAGCGGCGACAGGGATATGCTTATGGCTCAGGGCTGTACTCATTATCTGGCAAAACCTTTTGACCAGGCAAGTATCCTGGAGATGATGAGGGAGGTTTTATCAGGTAAAAATAGTTAATCATTATATTTTTCATACAATTCTTTATAAAATCTTTATAAGTCCATTTTATTCACTAGTTATTATAACTTTACCTTTGCACCATCAAAAACACTTAATATCTAACAATAAAAATCACACCACCATGAAAAAAGTTGTTGTCTTAGTATCAGCTATTATGCTGTTTGCCGGGTTAACTTTTGCACAGACCCCCCAGACCAAGGATCAGAAACCAGCCGAAAAGAAAGAGACTGCAAAACCTGCAGAAAAGAAAGCTGAACCAGCTGCAAAGCCTGCTGCAAAGCCTTCTGACAAACCAGCTGCAAAACCTGCTGCAAAACCTGCTGACAAGCCTGCTGCAAAACCTGCTGACAAACCAGCTGCAAAACCTGCAGATACCAAAGCTCCTGAAAAGAAGTAAAAGGGAACTGTTAATTGTTCAAAAAAAGAGGCTGTTCCTTCCGGATAGCCTCTTTTTTTATTTCATACCGGTACTGGCGGAATCTTTTCCTCATCGCAGGTTCTGAATTGCAAAACAACTCTGTTTATTTTCCGGGTAGCCTGAAAACAATGGGCATTCTCACAACCACCCTTACTGATCGTCCATTCCGGCGGGCAGGTTCCCATCTGGGCATTGATTTCACCACTCTTATTGCCTCTTCATCACAGCCGCCCCCGATTTCTTTTGTCACTTCGATATGTGAAAGAGATCCGTCAATTTCAATAATAAATACCACCACAACCACGCCCTGTATCCCTGATTTTAATGCAGGTTCGGGATAACGGACATTTCTGCGTAAAAACCATAGCCGGGCATCATCTCCTCCTGGATACTTAGGGTAAACATCTATCACTGTTACGATCCCCCCTGCATCTCCTTCTCCATGGCCACTCAATGCATTACCCTGTCCTTTCCCAGCCGTATCGGCCGGATGTTCTTCTTGTTCAACGGGAGGTGTATCCTCCACAGGTTTTAATTTTTCTTCAATCACCGTGTCGGAGACCACCGGGACCTGTTCTTCAATTTTTTTTTCAGGCACTGAACCGGGCAGTTTATTCACATCATCTTCGGGAGGGGGAAGAACGCTGAAATACTGCACATCAGTTATCATCCCGCCATCAATCAGCGGTATGGGTTCAAAATAATAATAAATCGCCGGCCCAATGGTCATGGCGGCAAACAGGAAAATTCCAATTAAGGTGGAGATCAATAGGTAGCTGTTATAAAATTTACGAAGGATATAGCCTCCGTAGGCCTGGTTTCGGCCGGAGAATACAATTTCAAAAAGATCAGCCTGACGGTTTACTTTCATTCCCCCAGGTATTTCTTAAGCCCTTCTATTTCCCTCCTCTGGCGTTTGGTTGGCCTTCCTGCACCGGGATCGCGGTATTCGAAATTCAGTTCCCGCATTAATTTGACCTTGTTGTATTCACTTTCAGGGGTGAGATCTTTCATGTAAAGCGGAACAAGCGGCGCCCCTACCCTGTTTTGAAGAAGTTCAATAACCTGGCAAACCCTGGTTATTGAATGCTGTGAAATACTGATCTCAATACCAGGCTTCACTTCATGAGAGGGTTTAATGATCCTTCCGTCTATCCTTACTTTTCCTGATCTGCAAGCCTCTGTCGCCTGGTTACGGGTTTTAAAAAGGCGAACTGCCCATAACCATTTATCAATCCTGATACTATTACTCATTTCTGACGGAAAAATATCTCCATTGGAGCTCCTGTAAAATTGAAGTGCTCCCTCAATTTGTTTTCTATAAAACGTGCATAGGGTTCTTTTAAGTATTGCGGATGATTACAGAAAAACACGAAGGATGGGAAGGCCGTCGGAAGCTGAGTGGCGAATTTGATCCTCACATATTTCCCTTTGACAGCAGGAGGAGGAGTTTGTTCGATAACGGGGAGAATGAAATCATTAAGTTCCCTTGTAGGGATCTGTCTCTGCCTGTTTCTGAACACGGTAACCGCTGTCTCCATGGCCTTCAGTATCCGTTGTTTCTCGGTTACAGAAGTAAAAACGATCGGAACATCTTTGAAAGGCGAGATCTGTCCACGGATCATCTCCTCGAACTGTTTATGCGTGTTGGTTTTTTTTCAATCAGGTCCCATTTGTTGACAAGGATTACCACACCTTTGTGATTGCGGTCAATTATATGGAAAATATTCAGGTCCTGTGCTTCAAATCCGCGTTCTGCGTCTACCATCAGGATACAGACATCACTATGTTCGATTGAACGGATGGCCCTCATGACCGAATAGAACTCGATATCCTCCTTTACTTTTCCTTTTTTCCTGATCCCTGCGGTATCGACCAGCAGAAAATTAAGACCAAAGGAGCTGTATTCAGAATGTATGGAATCGCGGGTCGTTCCCGCAAGAGGCGTAACTATCGTACGGTCACGGCCAAGTAAAAAATTCACCAGGGAAGACTTTCCTGCATTCGGCCGTCCCACGATCGATATTTTCGGCAGATCAGGACGATCTTCCTGATTTTCTGCGGATGACTCATCCAGCGGCTGGAATTGAGCAGTAACTGCATCCAGCAGCTCCCCTGTGCCGCTGCCGCTCACTGCAGATATCCCGAATATTTCATCAAAGCCAAGGGAGTAGAACTCATTCAGCAGATCGACCTGCTTGATACTGTCGACCTTGTTCGTAACAAGCAACACTTTCTTCCCCGAGCGGCGCAACATCGAGGCTACATCCTCATCCATATGAGTAAGCCCCTCCCTCACATCCACCATGAACAGGATAACATCCGCTTCGTCAATGGCCAGGTTGACCTGCTTCTTGATCTCGGATTCATAGATATCGTCAGAATCGTCTACATATCCTCCGGTATCAATTACTGAGAACTGATGACCGTTCCAGTCGCTAAGCCCATAATGACGGTCACGTGTGACACCGCTTGTGGGGTCAACTATTGCTTCCCTCTGTCCCACGAGGCGGTTAAACAGAGTGCTTTTACCTACATTCGGGCGGCCGACTATTGCGATTATTTTTGACATACATTTTTTTTAAATAACAAAATATGAACGGGATTAAATCCATATACCGTTGCAGACACCCGCATCTTTGCAACGGGGTGTTCTCCCGCATCTTACGCTGACATTACAATTGGCAGCTCACGTATTATCATCGCTTAAATCATATCCGAACCTTTTCAGCTGGAGTTCATTCTCCCTCCAGTCTTTCGATACCTTGACGTGGAGTTCCAGGAAGATATGGCGCCCTAGAAATTCCTCGATGGCTTTACGGGCCTCGGTTCCAAGTTTTTTTATTGCTTTGCCCTGGTGCCCCAGAATTATGGCTTTCTGCGATTCCCTTGAAACATAGATCACAGACCTAATGCGGAGCAATGAATCTTCCACCTTGAATGAATCAATGACCACTTCAACCGAATAAGGCACTTCCTGGGAATAATTGATCAGTATTTTCTCACGGATGATCTCTGATACGAAGAAACGCTCATTCCGGTCGGTCAGTTCATCCCTGCCATAAAACGGCGGATGCTGTGGCAGAAGCTTGATCAGGCGGGTTAAAAGCAGGTCGAGGTTAGATTTAAGAAGCGCGGAAACAGGAAGGATCTCGGCTTCCGGTAAAATGCCCGCCCATTGTTCCACTTCCTTTTCAAGAGTTGCCTGGTCGATAGTGTCAATTTTATTGACCAGCACGATGACCGGGAGCTTTGATAAAATAATCCTGCGGAGGATTTCCTCCTGGGTGAATTTACGGCCCGGTTCTGTAACAAGAATTATAATATCTGCATCTGCTATAGACGAGCTGATGGCTGAAATCATGGCCTGGTGCAGCTTATATTTCGGTGTTAGGATCCCAGGAGTATCCGAAAACACAATCTGGTAATTTTCCCCGTTCAGGATGCCGATAATCCGGTGCCTGGTCGTCTGTGCTTTTGGTGTAATCCCTGAAAGTTTTTCACCGACAAGGGCATTCATTAATGTTGATTTCCCTGCATTGGGATAACCCAGTATTGATATATAACCGGCTTTATGAGCCATAAAAATCGCTAATAATTTGGAGATGCGGTAAACTAAATCTATCTTTGCACTGCGAAACTGAATTCAACACGGTCCAACTGACAAAGGTAGTAAAAATATATCGCGGGGTGGAGCAGAGGTAGCTCGTTGGGCTCATAACCCAAAGGTCACAGGTTCGAATCCTGTCCCCGCAACTCTTAAAAAGCCAGTGTTTTACACTGGCTTTTTTATTGGTATTCATGTGACCTTCGTTTATCGGAGTAAGGAAATGGAGCAAGGAGGATAAATGTTGGTAATTCTGCATTTCGTACAGGATAAGATGGTGGATAGCTACCCAATACTCTCGTGGTAGAAGTCGCTTCTGGGCAGCTAATATGAAAACCAGTACAGTGTAACTCTCTTGGTGCTCAAGTACTCAACTCTTATGTTTTATAATTTATATATGTTCATAAGTTGATAATAAAATTTAGAAATCGTGTAATTAGGATTATTTAAAACCTGTAGTTTTGCTAAATTTTTAAAACGAAAATTTATGAAAAAATCAGAAAAAAAAGTAGCCAAAAACGCTGCATCCAATAAAGTCGCCAGGAAATCTGCTTCAAAAACAGCAATTAAGAAAGCTGCTTCAAAATAGCAGGATGTCGACTGCTTTGTATAGCAAATAATCCTTTTATATCAATATTATGTAATGCCCTGATCGATTGATTGGGGCATTTTTTTTGATTTATTGTCAATTTATCCACCATTTTTCCCCCCTTCATCGATATCTACCCCACCCCAGTCGAAAACTGCTGTTCCACCTCCTCCATCCGCATTAATTTTGTTTCATCAACCTCAAAAAACAACTCAAGATGAAAACAATCACAACTATTATAATCGCAGCCGCCCTTACCTTTTCGGTAAACGTGCTTTTCGCAGGCAATGACCTCAATTCAACACCAGTGGCAAACGCAACCACTACAATTGCTCTGACTTCACTTGCACCGACCGTTCCATTGGAAGCATCCTTCGAAGATGCCTTTATTTATGACCTTATTTCTTTAGCGCCCATCACGCCTACGGAAGCCACGTTTGAAGATATATCATATGAAATGCTGGCTGGCCTTAATCTGGCTCCCTTGACTCCCGCTGTGGCTGCTTCAGAGGATGGGATTGATTTTAACTCATTGGCACCGGTTTTACCCGCTGAAGCAGACTTTGAATAAAACTTGTTATATCTTCCCCGACTATGTGAAGCCACCCGCTCGGGTGGCTTTTTTTTCGCAAGTCTGCCAATCGTTTGAAATCGACAATTCGTGCTTTTTTGGATTTCCATCTTTTTTAGCTATATCTTTACGTGTGAAAATGAAATTATTATGAATGCCCTGAAAAAAACAAAGGAAGATCTCGTAAAGGAGTTGCATACCCTCCAAAAGGAATATACTTCGTTAAAGGCATCTTATGAAAAGTACAGCACTGAGCACAAGGGGCTTGAAGATACGATGCGGGCAGAAGAGGAGTTAATTGCAGTTGTTGAACAATTTAATGACGCCCAACATCTTGCTATGATTGGTAGTTGGGAATGGGATTTGCAAACCAATCTTGTCTGGTGGTCGGATGAAACCTATCGGATTTTCGGTGTTAATAAGCGGGATTTTGTTCCGAGTTTTGAGTCAAACGGTAAGTTTATTCATCCTGAAGATGTTGCAAAATATGGTAAATCATTCGAACATTCTCTTAAAACCGGTGAACCTTTAAACCTTGATATCCGACTGGTTTCCGGTGATGGATTATTGAAACACTGCAATGCCAAAGGCAAGATTGTTTATAACGATTCTCGTCAACCGGTTCGTTTCACAGGAACAATTATGGACGTTTCAGGTCGCAAAAAAGAAGAAGACGCATTACTGGAGTCGGAAATCCGTTATCGTCGCTTATTTGAATCAGCGAAAGACGGGATTCTTATCATCGATGCGGAAAGCGGAATGATCAGGGATGTAAACCCGTTCCTGATCGAGATGCTGGGCTACTCGAAGGACCAATTCCTTGAAAAGACAATCTGGGATATTGGAGTGTTTAAAGATGTCGTTGCCAACCAGAACAGATTTAAAGAGTTGCAACAGATGCAGTATGTCCGTTATGAGGATTTACCCCTTGAAACGGCTGACGGAAGAACAATAAGTGTTGAATTCGTAAGCAACGTCTATTTGGTCGACCATCATCAGGTTGTCCAATGCAACGTTCGGGATATTACCAAACGTAAAATGGCAGAAAATAAACTGTGGGAAAGCGAGGAGAAATGGCGCAAGCTGGTTACCACGATCCCAGACTTTATCGGTTTGCACGACCTCAATGGCAGGTATATTTTCCTAAACCATTACGCTGAAGGATTTTCTGAAAAAGATGTTGTTGGAAAAAGCGTGTACGAATTCATATCTGAAGAGTCAATCGAAGATTACCGTCGAAATTTCGAGGTATGCATTCACACTAAACAAGCACAACGATTTGTTTATTCCGCGTGGGGGAATAACAGGGATGTCAGAATCTACGAGGGTTATCTTATACCGATCAGTGAGAATGACCAGGTAGTCAATATTATGTCGGTCGCCAAGGACATCACCGAAAGCAGGCGGGCGGAAGAGTCACTTCTTCAGGAACAGTACCTGATGTCGGCGCTTATGGATAACCTCCCGGACCATTTATACTTTAAAGACAAAGATAGTCGGTTTATCAGGAATAACAGGGCTCACATCCATTCATTTGGTTTAAGTGATCCTAATCAGCTTGTTGGCAAATCAGACTTTGATTTTTTTACCAAAGAAGTTGCACAGAGGCAATTTGACGATGAACAAAAAATCATTCGAACGGGGCAATCCATCAACAAAGAAGAGTTCACTGTCAGGATTGACAGCAGCATTAATTGGTATTATTCAACCAAGATGCCGCTTCGTAATAAAAATGGGGATATTATTGGCACATTCGGTATATCCAGGGATATCACCGACCGTAAAAATGCTGAAGAAAAACTATGGGAAAGTGAACAGAGGCTATCCATAATCTACAACACAGTTGGCACTGTCATCTTCCATTTGGCAGTCGAGGCAGAAGGGAAATACCGTTTTATTTCGATTAACCAGGCATTCTGTGATGTTACAGGATTAAGCAAGGATCAGGTGGTTGGCAAGATGGTTAACGAAGTGATTCCTGAACCATCTATCACGATGGTGCTGGAAAAATACAAGCAGGCAATTGACGAGAAAAAAATCATCCGGTGGGAAGAAACCTCTGAATACCCTAAAGGGCTGTTGACAGGTGAAGTGACAATTGCCCCCGTTTTTGATGTTAAAGGAAACTGCACAAATCTTGTCGGGTCTGTCCTTGATATCACCGAACGCAAACAGACTGAAGAAATGATAAGAAATTCCGAAGAACGCTTCAGGCAAATAACCGAAAATGCTCAGGAATGGATATGGGAAGTGGATTCTACAGGTTTGTACACTTTTGCCAGTCAGGCAGCAGAAGTGATATTAGGGTATCAGCCAGAAGAAATAATTGGCATAAAACATTTTTACGACTTTTTTCTTCCAGAAGAACGAGAATCAATAAAGAATGTTGCATTTGAAATATTTAAACAAAAACAACCGTTTCGGGAATTTATTAATCGCAATATTAGTAAGGACGGTAGAATTGTATCGCTATTAACAGGTGGAATTCCCATTCTTGATCCGTACAACGGAAATCTCCTTGGTTACCGGGGCGTGGATGTTGACATAACCGAACGTCTGCGTGCGGAGCAGGAATTATTTATCGCTAAAGAAAAAGCCGAAGAAAGCGACCGCCTGAAATCCGCATTTCTTGCCAATATGAGCCACGAGATCAGGACGCCGATGAACGGCATTCTGGGGTTTGCAGATCTGCTTAAAGAACCCCATTTAACGGATCAGGAGCAGCAACAATACATCAGCATCATCGAAAAAAGCGGCAAACGAATGCTCAAAATCATTAACGACATTGTCAGCATCTCAAAGATTGAATCAGGACAGATGGAAGTTTCAATATCTGAAACGAACATAAACCAGCAGATCGGGTTTATTCGCGCCTTCTTCGAGCCCGAATCTGAAAGAAAGGGATTGCAGTTGCTGGTTAGAAACACACTGCCGTCTAAAGAGTGCCTCATTAAAACAGACCGTGAAAAACTGTATGCCATTCTTACCAACCTCGTCGGCAATGCGTTAAAATTTACCAGCAGCGGGTCTATTGAATTCGGGGTTGAAAAAAAAGGCGAGTTCCTTGAATTTTTTGTGAAAGATACCGGAAAAGGCGTGGCTGGGCATCAGAAGGAAATCATTTTTGAACGATTCAGGCAAGCAGGTGATTTAACGAGTCGGTATAATGAAGGGGCGGGATTGGGATTATCCATTTCGAAGGCATATGTGCAATTGCTAGGTGGAAAAATTTGGTTGGAATCAGAGTCTGGAAAAGGTTCAACATTTTATTTCACCCTTCCATACAACTCCGTGTCAGAGGATGAACATGTCATTAAAGATGTTCCTACTGGTATCAGGACAGATAAACAAATTCACAGACTGAAAATATTGATTGCCGAAGACGATGAAACGTCTGTATCATACCTGTCAACAGCACTGAAAACATATTGCAAGGAAATTCTAACAGCAGGAACGGGAGTTGAAGCTGTGGAGACATGCCGCAACAATCCTGATCTTGATCTGGTTCTGATGGATATCAGGATGTCCGTTCTGGATGGCTATGAGGCTACACGCCAGATAAGGCAATTTAACAAAAATGTTATCATTATTGCCCAGACAGCCTACGCAATGGTTGGTGACAGGGAGAAGGCAATCGAGGCAGGATGCGATGACCACATAGCAAAACCTATCAGAATTGACTCGGTCAGGGGCTTAATGCAGAAATATTTTAATAATTGTAAGTATAATCCTTAACATACGGTCATTCTCTTCTTGTTAATGTTTAAGAACAGGAACACGATCATTTTGTTTTTGTATAGTATTCCTAAGGGTGCCTATTCAACCTCAATTCCATATTTCTCCAGCAGCCCGACCACGCCCGCCAAAGAAAACCTTGAGTTCTTCATTCGGTTAATTTCGGGGTCGATTGAGTAGTTGAATGACATGCGGAAATCGGCCTTTTCAAGGTTTGTGTGGATGAATATCGCCCTTATCAAATCGCAGTTGTCAAATACCGCACCGGATAGATCAGCCTGCGTAAAGTCGGTTTCCTGAAGTGAGCAGTTAGCAAATCGGGTCTTTTTCAGTCTCTTCCTGAAGAAGGTGGACAGGTTCAGGTTACATCCATCGAAATGAACCGAGAACTGGAAGTCCGAGCAGTTTTCAAACCGCAGACCCAACAGCTTACAGTCCTTAAACCTCACTTCCTTAAACGCCGTTTTGTTCATCTTAGCCAGGCTCAGGTCGCAACCGCTGAATACACAGTCCGAAAACCCCAATCCAGACAAATCGACGTTTGCGAAATTGCAGTTGTTAAAAATGCAGTTTTCATAATCTCCCGCATCAATTCTTGTGATGGAAAAATCAGCTTTTTCGAATTTTCTGTCGTTAATGTATTCCTTGCTCATTGCATCAATTGAAATTCTATGTTAGATGGTGCGTCAACTTATATTCTCCTGAAAGCGCAAATATAAAGTTTTGCATCGTACCAAAAGGCGTGGCATGGCTCGCTGAAGTTCCGCTTCCGAAACATCAAGGACGATTATATCCTCGTACCCCATAGCAAGCAGATGGTTGACAAACAAGCTTTCGCCGCCAACGTCGATGATTTTGGCTGTTTCGGGAATATCGAAGTATTTTACGAAATCCAAGGACATGCCGGGTAAGGGCTGAAACCAGCTTACTTCTGAGGACTGCTTTGTTCGGAAAATTTATGGAATAAATGGTATGAACCCCGGGGCAAGCCCCGGCCCCTGATTCCGCAGCAAGCTGAGGGGAATTTACAGGGAGAGATTAAACACAGAGAAATAACTCCCATAACACGTTTAAAAATATATTTGAAATGTTTGGTTTTTAGCATAACATTACTACTTTTGCCCACACAGAAAACTCCGGATGATTACCGATTCATTTGACCACGAAAATGGAATTCTGCTGACCTTCCAGTCAGGTATGGTCACGATAATTGATTTCATCAGCTGGGCGAATGCCGTCACGCCTGAAAGGTTCCCGGTTAAGGATCTGAAATTGCTGATCACTGCAATCCAGACAGGTTACACTTTTCGGGATGAACATTTACCAAAACTTGACAAACTTGTTTTTGATTTATGCAGCCGATACGAAACCGTCAAAGCTGCCCGCGTACATTCCACGTTTTTTAAGCCCGACATTACTGAACTGGAGCGCAAAAGGAAATTCCCTTCTAACATTACCACACGCATCTTTACTGACCAGACAAATGCCATCGAGTGGTTGTTGGAGCCTTGATCAACCATTAAAAGGCCAAAGCATATGTCATTCCCAAAAATTATCATCAGCTACAAAAGAACCGAGCATGAATTTCGCAACAGCCATTCTGCTTAAGCTGAACCACGGAGGGTTTCCCAGGGATTGTACCAGAATCTAAACCTTTTATATCGTTCTATCTTTCGGTTTACACTTAAGGTATGCTTTTGTCTCTTCAAAAACGTCCCAGCAGCCTGAATTATTTACTTTTTCCTTTGACAATTCTCTTGGCTGGTGCCCATCTTCCAGATATAAAAGACCATCTTTCTTTGTGATTCTGCAAAGTTCAGTTAGAAAGGCTTTTGTATCCTTAACCATGTGGAACATATCCAGAGCATAAACCACGTCAGCCGCATGAGTTGGAATGCTTACTGATTGTCCGTCAGTAAGGCATGGATGAACATTCTTAAGATTGAACTTCTTAATCATCTTATTGGCAGACTTAACAGCAAGTTCATGTATATCTACCGCATAAACAATTCCTTTATCACTGACCAGTTCAGATGCTTGTTTGAGATACCTGCCGGTTCCGCACCCCCAATCGACGATAGTTTGTCCCTTTTGGATGTTGAATGTATCGAGTCTCCGGTTTGGAGATTTAACAAGATCAACAGCGTTAAATATGAATGACATTACCCTGAATTCCCAGCCTTGCATTCTGTCTTTTTCGAAACCGGTCATAACTTTTTTCATTTCATATGTGGTTTAAAATGTGTGGGTTACCCTATAGGGTATAATTGTTTCAGTATCCCCGCCGCGTATCTGAACTGCTCGGGTGAATTATACAGCTGGACCGAAAGCCGGGTTGTTCGGCGGGGCGGCTGAGACCAGTACCATAAAGGCAATTCAAGATCATATTCCCTGAATATCCTGTTCTGCAGTGCATCTTCACTCTTGTAACCGGGAGGCTCCATATCACCTGAAGGAGGAAGCTCGAGAGTTGTCATGCCTGCATTCATTTCTGCAGGACAGGACGGGCTTAATCCGAGCTCCGTACAAAAAATATCACGGGCCTGTATGCAGAGGTCATGGTTGCGTTTCATGAGCTCATCCCATCCTCCAGGCATCAGGCAAGCCATATAGTCAATGGAATCGGCAGCACAAAGCACTGGTGTGGGATCAAAAGTGCCCTGCCAGAAAAATCGTTCAGCAAAAGGTTCGGCCTTGTGCCCCGCATGACTTATAATCAGGGGTTTCACAGCATTCTGCCTGTCCTTACGAACATGCAATATAGCGGCACTTTTAGGTGAACAAAGCCATTTATGGCAGTTTGCAGTGTAATAGGCGGCTCCTATGTTTCTGATATCCAACGGAATACTACCCAGCGAATGAGCTCCGTCAACCATGGTGTCTATCCCCCTTTTGCCGAGTTCCTTTACAATTTCCTCAACAGGTTGTATCAGTGCCGTTGCTGAAGTGATATGATCGATCAGGCAGATTTTAGTCTTACTGCTTACTGCGGATAGCAACGCGTCGGTGATCAGGCCGGATGAGGCTATGGGTATATCATAACTTGCCTCCACGATCACAGCACCGGTCGACTCAGCAATGTATTCAAGCAGCTTGCGGCAGGCATAATAAATATGGTTAGTTATGAGTATCTCATCACCCGGTTTAAAATGCAGTGATCTGAACACCGTATTAACGCCGGCAGTAGCATTCTGCACAAAGACCAGGTCTTCAATGTCGGCATGTACAAACAAGGCCAGTTTTTCCCTTGCCGACCAGATCATCCCTTCCAGCTGCCTCACCAGGAAGGTCATGGGTTGGCTTTCAAGCATATCCCTGTATTCCTGCTGTTTTGAAAGAATAAATTTCGTGCATGCCCCAAAAGATCCATGATTTAAATAGATCGCCCCCGGGTCTAAAGCCCAGAGGTGGGAGAATTCGGAGGGATAGCGTAAGGTCATTGCGTATAACGGGTCTCGTAAATCATAAACTTCTTATTCCACCATTAAAATCATCCCCTTCAGGTATTCCCCTTCGGGATGATAAATGCTCACGGGATGGTCGGGCCCCTGGGATAAATGATGAAGTATCTTCAGGTTTCTTCCTGTTTCGATGGCTGCCGACTGCAGGGCCGAACGGAACATTTCACGGCTTATGGCCTGGGAACAGGAGAAAGTAAATAATATTCCGCCGGGTTCAAGGTGGCGGATTGCAGAAGCATTCAGATGGATATATGCATGTAGCGCGTTATTCGTAACCTGGTGGGTCTTGGCAAAGGCCGGGGGATCAAGGATGATCATAGAATATTTTTCAGGTGTATTTTTCAGAAAAATTTTAACATCGGCCACTTCTTCCGAATGACGGGAAACATCAAGCCCGTTCAACACCATATTCTCAGCCGTCCATCCTATCGCCTGCCTTGAACTGTCGACTGAATGCACATGATGCGCACCTCCTTTAAGACAATAAACCGAAAAAGCTCCTGAATAACAAAAAGTATTGAGCACCCTTTGGTTTTTTGCATAAAACTGGGCAAACATCCGGTTGCTTCTCTGGTCCAGGAAAAAGCCGGTCTTTTGGCCGTTGATAAAATCCACATTGAATCTATGACCAGTTTCGGCGATCTCTATTGCAGGAGAGTTTCCATAAAGAAACTGATCTGAGGTTTGTGAAAAGTCAATTTCGCTTTTCGCTTTTCGCTTTTCGCCATTTGGCCTTTCGCTGTTTCGCCTTTTCGCTATTTCGCAACTTTGTATTGCTCTCTCCATTGTTTCGGTACTCTTATCGTACACCGCAAGCAGCTTCCCACCAAACAATTCCTTCAACGCATCAACCAGCATGGGTTTTATGTTATGCATCCCCAGGGAATGGGTCTGGATCACCGCCACACCGTTATACCAGTCGATGATCAGCCCGGGCAATTCATCGCCCTCACTGAACACGAGACGATATGCGTTGGTTAAAGGACTGCTTGTAAGGCTGGCCTTCCTGCGCAGTTCGAAGCCTTGTTTCAGACGGCCAAGCCAGAAATCCTGGCCGGTACTCGTCCGAAGAAATGAAAATAACTTAACCGCTATCGATCCTTCGAGAAAATGCCCCGTCGCAAGGTATTTCCCTTCTGAAGAAAGAACCTCGACAATATCGCCTTCTCCGATGCCCTGATCCCTGGTTGCTATAGCTCCTGAAAAGATCCAGGGGTGCCGCCTGAGGACTGCAGCTTCCTTGCCTGGTTTCAATATTATTGCGGGAAATTTGTCCATCTATTTAAAAATATCCTGAATTACTTGACTTCGCCGGTAAATTTATTACTAATTTAGCTTCAAATTTAAAACCAAACGCAATGAAAAAGTACATTTTGCTTCTTCTCATTCCGGTTTTCGTCGCATCCTGCGGACGAGAAGCCAAGAAAAAAGCTGCAGAGTTGCAGGCACGCAACGACAGCCTGATGAACCAAACCATGCAAAAGGATGAGGCAATCAACGAATTCGTCCGTTCAATCAACGATATCCAGAGCACCCTGGATACGATCAAGATGAAGGAAAATGTTATCAATCTCAGCACCGAGCGCGGTGGTGAAATGAAGCAGACAGCCAAGGACCAGATCAAAACCGATATCCAGACCATTTACAACATGATGCAGAAGGACAAGGCCCAGCTTGCCCAACTGACCAAAAAGCTGAAGGCTGCAAACATGAAGGTTGACGAGCTGCAGAAGATGGTTTCCCGCCTTGAAAAGGATATTGCCACCAAGAGCGCTGAGATCGAAGACCTGAGGACAAGCCTGGCCAAACTGAATATCAAGTTTGAAGCAGCATCGCTTAAGATCGACACCCTTAACAAGACTGTAAACCAGCAGGGTCAGAAGATCAACGACCAGACCCAGACGATTGCCGCCCAGGAAGAAGCCCTTAATACCGCTTATTATGTGATAGGCACGAATAAAGACCTTAAAAAGAACGGTGTTATCAAGAAAGGCGACGTGCTTACTGATTTCAACAAGGAGTTGTTTACCAAGATCGACATCCGTAAAACCATCGAGATCCCTATTCTTAGCAAGAAGGCCAAGATACTTTCAAGCCATCCCAGTACATCGTATAAATTCACCGGTGACAAGAAAATCATTCAGTCATTGCAGATCCTTGATTACAAAGCATTCTGGAGCAATTCCAAGTACCTTGTTATCATGGTTGACTAACAGAATAAATCCTACAAAAGGGCCGGGTAAAATTCCCGGCCTTTTTTTTATTTCCTGGGAGCAGAATAATCCTCCTCGGTTATAAGCTTTCCTGCTTCATCATAAAAACGCCATTTGCCCACACGCTCGTCGTTCTTGTAAGCCCCTTCGTACCTAAGTTTTCCGTTCTCGAAATAAGTGGCCCTTTTACCTTCGCTTTTACCGTTTTTAAAACTGCCCTCACTCCATTTTCTTCCGTTCATGTACCATGAAACCCACAAACCATTCCTTTTTCCATCTTTGAATTCACCTTCCATCTGTTTCTGCTTGTTTTCATAATAGGTGGTTTCACGGATCATCTCGCGGTTTTCGCCTTTTCCTTTATAAATACAAACCCTTTTAGGAGTGCCATCCGGGTAAGTTTCCTCTATGACCTTCTGTTCAAAACGACAGGAAGAGGCCAGAAACATCAGCAAGACAATAGTAGTGTAAGTATGATTTTTCATAATATTAATAGTTTAATCGTCAATCGTAATTTCAATCGTAAACCGGGCTTCGTAAATCGTAAATTATATATCAAACTCCAGCCTCTCCCCTTTCACGCTTTCATCGAACCTTCCCCTGTTAAAAACCAGCCGGCCGTTGACCCAGGTCATGTTTACCCTCGATTTAAATGTCACAGATTCCATTGGCGACCAGCCGCATTTGTATAAAATATTCTCAGGTGCTACGGTCCATGGGGCATCCAGGTCTACAAGAACCAGGTCGGCATGATATCCCCTGCGTATAAAACCTCTTTTACTGACCCTGTAAAGGACGGCCGGGGAATGGCACATCTTGTCCACAATGGTTTCAAGCGACAGTTGGCCCAACTGGTAAAACCCCAGCATTGCAACCAGGCTGTGCTGGATCAAAGGAGCGCCTGAAGGGCAGGATGTATATGGATTTTGCTTTTCACTTAACAGATGAGGTGCGTGATCGGTTGCGATGACATCTATCTTGTTGCTGATCAGGCCTTCCATCAGCCCGAGCTTATCTTTTTCGGTCTTGATGGCAGGATTCCATTTGATCCTTGAGCCAAGGTCTTTGTAATCCCTTTCATCGAACCAGAGATGATGCACACAAACCTCGCCGGTAATACGCTTTTCACTCAAAGGGATGGTATTGTCAAGCAATTCCAGTTCTTTTACCGTTGAAAGGTGCAGCAAATGCAGCCTGGCCTTATATTTTTTTGCCAGGGTCACAAGCATTCCTGATGATTTATAACATGCTTCTTCACTTCGGATGAGGGGGTGGGCTTCAATTGGAATATCGTCTCCGTACTTTTCGCGGAATGACTTGAGATTTGCCTGTATGATGGCCTCATCCTCACTGTGGACGGCGATCAGGACAGGGGATTCCCTGAAAATCGCTTCCAGCACAAGCGGATCGCTCACCAGCATATTGCCGGTAGACGCACCCGTAAACACTTTAAGTCCGCAAATCAGGGATGGATCAGCTTTCCTGATCTCCTCAAGGTTATCATTGGAGGCTCCAAGGAAAAAAGAATAGTTCGCCAGGGACTTCGCTGCTGCCAGGTTGTACTTTTCTTCAAGGATTTCCAGGGTCGTTGCCTTTGGAAGTGTATTTGGCATATCCATGAAGGATGTGACACCTCCGGCTATTGCAGCCTTGCTCTCGGTATAAAGATCTCCTTTTTCGGTAAGCCCCGGCTCCCTGAAATGAACCTGGTCATCAATCACCCCTGGCATCAATACCTGCCCACCTGCATCAATTTCATTTATTCCTTCGGGAAGCGATAATGAAGCGGGTCTTTGCCCGTTAAAGATTTCCGCGATTTTCCCGTCTTTAATGATCAGTGAACCGGGAAACTGCTTTCCTTCATTAACAATGAGTGCATTGTGAATTAAGTAGGATTCCATGACAGAAATGCGGAAAGGATCAGGCATTTTTACGCCTGTATGTTTTAAAAAAGCTTTTGAAGCGGAGAGTGATGACTCCGAAAACAGCTTCCCTGAAGATGCCTTTGCTCATCTTGGACTCGCCCAGGGTACGATCGGTGAAAATGATGGGAACTTCCAGGATGTTAAAACCAAGTTTCCAGGCCAGGAATTTCATTTCGATCTGGAAAGCATATCCTGTAAAATGAATTTTGTCAAAGTCGATGGCTTCCAGCACAGGGCGGGTGTAACATTTAAAACCTGCCGTAGTATCCCATATCTTCATTCTTGTAACAAATCTTACATACGCCGAGGCGTAATATGACATCAGCACGCGGCCTATCGGCCAGTTCACTACGTTCACGCCCGTTACATAACGGGAGCCGATGACCATGTCGCCTCCCTTGTTCTTTGCAGCATCATACAGCCTTAGAAGGTCTTCGGGATTATGCGAAAAGTCGGCGTCCATTTCGAAAATATAATCGTACTTACGGTCGATGGCCCAGTGAAAACCATGAATGTAAGCGGTACCAAGTCCAAGTTTTCCCTTTCTCTGTTCCATGAAAAGGGAGCCGGGGAATTCTTTCTGGAGCCGGGAAACGATATCTGCAGTATGATCCGGTGAATTATCCTCAATGATCAGGATGTCAAAGTCCTTGGGCAAAGAAAATACCTTACGAATGATCGCTTCAATATTTTCCTTCTCATTATAGGTCGGGATTATAACAAGACAATCTGACACCTCTGCTAATTTTGTGCGAATTTAAGAATTTTTCAATTACTCTCAAATATTACATTGCATTTGCCATAGTTTCAAGCTTTTTAACTCCCTGGGATATCGTTTCTGTTTCACGGAAAGTTATAAACAGCTTGCTGCCTTCCTGTTTAAGTTTCAAACCCTGGCCGGGATCTTTTACAATTTCGAGAATATTTGCGAAAGATCCTGAATTATAATATGTTGAATCAGGGTTGGATGGAAAATAAGCATTCATCCTTCCTTTTCGGAGGATCAGTTTTTCAAAGCCTATGCTCTTTGCAACTTTTCTTAAGCGAATGGTCTGGAGAAGTTCGTCGGTTTGCTGCGGTACCGGCCCGAACCTGTCCGACAGTCTTACCCTGAACTCCGCCAGATCCTTATCGGCTTCAATTGAATCAAGTTCTTTATAAAGATTTAACCTTTCTGTGATGTTGGTTACATAGGCATCAGGTATCAGGATCTCCATATCCGTTTCTATCACGCAATCCCTCACTTTGGGAACCGAGGGCAGGTCACGGAAAAGTTCACCGAAATCCTGCTCCTTGAGTTCCGACAGGGCTTCGTCGAGTATCTTCTGGTACATTTCGTAACCAATCTCGGTAATGAAGCCGCTTTGTTCAGCTCCGAGAATATTTCCTGCGCCGCGGATATCCAGATCGCGCATGGCAATGCTGAACCCGCTGCCCAGTTCCGAAAACTCCTCGATGGCTTTAAGCCTCTTCCTGGCTTCATCGGTAAGGGTTGACACAGGTGGGGCGATCAGGTAACAGAAGGCTTTCCTGTTCGACCGTCCAACCCTGCCCCTGAGCTGATGCAGGTCGCTGAGGCCATAATGATGGGCATCATTGATGATGATGGTATTGACATTAGGGATATCCAGCCCCGATTCGATGATGGTGGTGGCGACGAGGACATCGAATTCCCCCTCAATGAAATCGAGCATGACCTTTTCGAGTTTCGGGCCTTCCATCTGCCCGTGGGCCACGGCTACCGCGGCTGATGGCAACAGCCTCTGTATCATGCCCGCCACCTCTCCTATGTTCTGCACCCTGGTATTCACCACGAAAACCTGCCCTCCCCTGGACAATTCATTGCTGATTGCTTCCCTGAAAACCTCTTCGTGAAAGGGGTGGATCTCTGTCTGGACCGGATACCTGTTTGGCGGGGGCGTGTTGATGATCGAAAGGTCCCTTGCCCCCATCAGTGAAAATTGAAGCGTCCTGGGTATGGGAGTTGCAGTAAGAGTCAGGGTATCGACGTTCAGTCTGAGCCTCTTCATTTTTTCTTTTGCAGCAACCCCGAATTTCTGTTCCTCGTCAATGATGAGCAGGCCCAGGTCTTTGAACATGATTTCTTTCCCGAGCAACCTGTGGGTCCCGATGAGGATGTCAATTTTACCTTCTCCCAGTTCCCTGATGATCCTGGTCTGGCTTTTAGCGCTCCTGAAGCGGTTGATATATTCGACCTTGCAGGGGAAATCCTTCAGCCTTTCAGAGAAGGTCTTGAAATGCTGAAGAGCAAGAATGGTTGTAGGGACCAGAACTGCGACCTGTTTTGAATCCGCCACCACCTTGAACGCAGCCCTGATGGCAATTTCGGTTTTCCCGAAGCCGACATCACCGCAAACCAGGCGGTCCATGGGAAACCCGGCTTCAAGGTCTTTCTTGACATCCAGTGTCGACTTGATCTGGTCGGGTGTGTCCTCATAAATAAATGAAGCTTCAAGCTCGGTCTGCATATAACTATCGGGAGCGTATGCAAACCCGTCGGTAGCCCTTCTTTCGGCATAGAGTCTGATGAGGTCACGGGCAATATCCTTGACCCGGCTCTTGGTTTTGGTCTTGAGTTTGGTCCAGGAATCGGACCCAAGCCTGTTCAACACAGGCGCCGTTCCTTCCTTCCCTATATACTTCGAAATACGGTGAAGCGAGTGGATGCTTACATAAAGCACATCTTCATTTTTATAGATCAGGCGGATGGCTTCCTGTTCCTTCCCGTTATTAACGATCTTTTCCAGCCCGTCGAACCGCCCTACCCCGTGGTCGATATGTGTAACAAAATCCCCTGGTTTAAGGTCATAAATTTCTTTCAGCGTCAGTGCTTCCTTGCTCGTATAACCGTCCCTCAGGTGGAAATGATGGTAACGCTCGAAGATCTGGTGGTCGGTGTAGCAAAGGAGCTTAAGGTCATGGTCCACGAAGCCTTCGTGGAGAACATGAAGGAGGACGGAAGGAAGAGCGTGATTTTGTTCATAATCCTGCAATGCGTCCGGGGTTCGCTTCGCTTCACCCAAGGCCGCTCGTGCAAATTGCTTCGCTGTAATATTTTCACTATTTTGCCATTTCGCTTCCTCGCTTCTTGATTCAAGATCCTCCAGTATAGCTTTCAACCTCTCCGCCTGCTTCTGACTGTCGGCCATAATAATATTCGTATAACCCTTTAATGCATGGTCCCTGAGATCGGCCATCAGCAGATCGAACTTTTTATTGAAAGAGGGCTGCGGTGCAATATTGTAGGTAATCTGTAAAGAAGTCTTAAAGTAAAACTGCCTGCCGAATTCAACAGAAGAATATTCAAGCAGGAGTGGAAGGAATTCGCTGCTTTTCATCAGGAGGTCCGAACCGTTTAGCTGATCAAGACGGTCTGCACAGAAGCTTGTATCCTCGAGCCAGATGACCGATTTTGCAGGAAGGAAACTCAGCAGCGGTTCATACCCGGTTTGTTTCTCGGGGTTCACGCGGATATCTGGCACAATAGTGATGCTTTGCCTTATATTCAGAGATAGCTGGGCAGCGGGATCGAAAGTGCGGATGGATGCAATGCTTTCACCGCTGAATTCAATCCTGTAAGGATGGTCGCTGCTGAATGAGTACACGTCGATAAGACCTCCCCTCAGCGCAAACTGCCCGGGTTCAAGAACGAAATCAGCCCTCTCAAAATCATATTCGACCAGCAGGTCAAGAATAAAGTCCATGCTCACTTTTTCACCGGCAGCAAGTTTGAGTGTGTTTTTTTCGAGGAACTTACGGTTGACTACTTTTTCGGCCAGTGCTTCGGGGTAGGTGACAATAAAGAAGCTGCCGGCATGGTTGTTCAGGCGGTTCAGCACCTCAGTCCTGAGAAGCAGTCCCTGGTTATCCTTTGCCCCCGAAAGTATACCTTTTTTAAAGGAAGAAGGGAAGAACAGTATTCGTTTCTTCTCCGAGTCTTCGGAAATTTCACCAAAAATCTGTTCCAGGTCGTTCAGAAAATAGGCAGCCGATTCCCTGTCGGGCAGGATGGCAAGATGTACCTGAGGGGTTCTTTTAAAGACAGATGCTGCAACGAGAGTGCGAGAAGAACCGATGAGCCCTTTAAAACTGAAACGGGCATGCGTTTCGCCCATCAGGGCTTCCGAAACCTCACGGGTCCTGGAATCCCTGGCATATTTTTCGATCAGGTCATCGGGGGTCACAACAGGAATATTCTGTAATAGCTTTTATCCCAGCCGGAATTCAGGTGAACATTTCAGCATGAATTCCTCGGCCTTTTCAACCATATTCGTCGGGCCGACAAATAAGGGCGCCCTTTCATGCAGTTCTTTGGGTTGAATGTCAAGGATGCGGCGGAAACCGTCGGATGCCCTGCCTCCTGCCTGCTCGGCCAGGAATGCCGCCGGGTTGCACTCATAGAGCAGGCGGAGTTTTCCCTGCCTGCTTTTAGTTGTACCCGGATAAATGAAAATACCTCCCCTGATCAGGTTGCGGTGGAAGTCGGCGACCATCGATCCTATATACCTCGTGGAATAAGGCCTTGAGGTAGTTTTATCGTCTTCCTGGCAATACCTGACGAATTGTTTGACTCCTTCGGGGAAATAGATATAATTTGCTTCGTTGACAGAGTAGATATTCCCTCCCGACGGGTATTTCATATCAGGATGGCTCAGGATAAAGGAACCCACCGAAGGCTCCAGGGTGAACCCGTTTACACCATACCCCGTGGTATATACCAGCACGGTCGAAGAGCCGTAAAGCACATATCCTGCCGCCACAAGGTTGCGGCCGGGCTGAAGAAAATCCTCTATCGTGGCCAGCCCCCTAACCGTTCTCCTCAGGTAGACCGAAAACAAAGTGCCAATGGAAACATTGCTCTCGATGTTGGAACTTCCGTCAAGAGGATCGATGGCAACAACATATTTGGCATTCCTTGAATGTGCGTTGTCAAGAATGATGATCTCTTCATTCTCCTCGGAACCTATAGCGCAGCATTGTCCTCCGTCGCGAAGGGCTGCGATGAACTGTTCGTTGGCAAAAACATCAAGTTTCTTCTGCTCTTCTCCCTGCACATTGATCTCACCGGCATATCCCATTACATCACCAAGCCCTGCCCTGTTCACTTCACGGTTCACAAATTTGGCGGCTGTGCCTATATCGTTGAGTAAACGGGTAAGTTCACCCGTGGCACCCTGGTATTGGGCCTGCTTCTCCACTATAAACG
>Ga0364867_10177_pt1 | contig 42292 bp, 36 predicted proteins | sample ExccelAu500001D4_3_FD_206915 | JGI IMG/M metagenome (GOLD analysis project Ga0364867, IMG submission 206915) | Enriched cells from Trout Bog Lake Hypolimnion, Wisconsin, USA - BchlTB.Aug13.5000.01.D4 | ecosystem: Environmental > Aquatic > Freshwater > Lake > Hypolimnion/Profundal zone | place... | reverse complement strand
TAACTGGAAGCTGCTGATTTCCATTACATACCATTCGCAGGGCTTTTCAACGATTTGCTTTGCGAAGCTGACGCCGATATTGCCCACCATTGCCACGTCATAACCTGCCTTAAAGAGGATATGAAATATGAGTTTGGTAGTAGTGCTTTTTCCATTACTTCCTGTGATTGCAATAATTTTGCTGTCCCCTTTATAACGGAAACCGAACTCAATTTCGCTGCAAACTTCTATACCCGCCGCCCGTATCACTTTCATGATCGGGGTCTTTTCGCTGATCCCCGGACTCTTGACGATGCATGCCGCACCGAGCAATTTACTTTCCGTGTGCCCTCCTTCTTCAAATGCAATACCCTCCTGCTGCAATTTTTCTTTGAAATGATCCTTAATCTTCCCGAAGTCGCTTACAAACACATCCCATCCCTGTTGCTTGCCCAGCAGGGCTGCGCCTACGCCGCTTTCAGCAGCGCCAAGTATGACGAGAAGTTGTTTTACTGCGCTCATTATTGCAATTTTAGTGTTACGATACTCATAACCGCCAGCATGATGCCGATGATCCAGAACCGGGTAACTATTTTAGCTTCGTGATAACCCTTTTTCTGATAGTGATGGTGCAGCGGCGCCATCAGGAATATGCGACGGCCCTCGCCAAATTTCTTTTTGGTGCGCTTGAAGTACCATACCTGCAGCATGACGGAAATGTTCTCCACGAGGAAGACGCCGCATATAATGGGTATCAACAATTCCTTGCGCACGATAATAGCAAGCGATGCAATAATGCCGCCAAGCGCGAGGCTACCGGTATCACCCATGAACACTTGGGCCGGATAAGCATTGTACCACAGAAACCCGATACACGCACCAATAAATGCGCCTATGAAAATGGACAGTTCCCCAAGGTTCGGAATATCCATGATATTGAGATAGCCAGCGAATAAATAGTTACCGGAGACATAGGCGAATACACCCAAGCATACCCCAATAATGGCTGAGACGCCAGTGGCAAGCCCATCGACGCCGTCAGTAATGTTGGCCCCATTAGACACCGCAACGATGATAAAGATGACGAAAAGGATATAGATCAATGGTGTGGTGTATGCGACATATTTTTCACCGAATATTTCTGCAATCTTTTCATACCTCAGTTCGTGGGTCTTTACAAATGGGATGGTTGTAGTGGCAGTGCGTACATTCACATAATTACGTTCCTTACCAGTCTCGTCCTTGCGCATGAACCTGCCGGGCTCTGATTTTTCGGCAGCGTTTAGGACTCCATTGTATGTACCTGTCACTTCCCGGCTGATGACCACGTGATTGTTATAGTACATAGTAGCTCCGACAATAATCCCCAAGCCCACCTGGCCTAAAATTTTAAAGCGACCGGCGAGGCCTTCTTTGTTCTTCTTAAACACTTTGATATAATCGTCGAGGAAGCCCACCAAGCCAAGCCAGACGGTGGATACGAGCATGAGAACAATGTATACGTTAAGCACCCTTGCAAACAGGAGCGTTGGGATAAGTATGGCAGCGATAATGATGAGCCCACCCATGGTCGGGGTCCCTTTTTTTGCTGCTTCGCCCTGTAAACCAAGATCGCGAACGGTCTCCCCTATTTGTTTGCGCTGTAAAAAACTGATCAGCCGCTTACCCATCATCATTGAAATAACCAGCGACAGGATGATGGCCATAGCTGCACGGAAGGTAATATAATTGAATACTCCCGCCCCCGTAAGGTGGAACGCATCGCGCAGATATGTAAACAGGTAGTACAGCATAGATGCCTGTTATTTGTTTAGTGTTTCAAAAGTCTCCTTCAATATTTCCCTATCGTCAAAATGGTGTTTTACTCCCTTTATTTCCTGGTAAGTTTCATGCCCCTTGCCTGCAACCAACACAATGTCGCCTGGCTGGGCCAGCGTACATGCAACCTTGATCGCCTCGCGCCTGTCTGTGATCCTCAGATATTTCTTTTTAGCGATGAGCTTCAACCCTTCTTCCATTTCATTCAGGATGCTCTCTGGATCCTCACTTCTTGGGTTGTCAGACGTAAGGATAGCCATAGTACTGTGTTTACATGCCACCTGAGCCATAATGGGGCGCTTGGTGCGGTCACGGTCACCGCCGCAGCCGATAACGGTTATCAACTGCTGCTGGGGTTGCCTCAATTGATTGATGGTAGCCAATACATTTACCAATGCATCGGGCGTATGCGCGTAGTCTACGATGCCCATGATCTTATCGGTGGCAGATAAGTAGGTTTCAAAGCGGCCGGGCGCACCAGTAAGCTTGCTCAGGATAGCCAATGAGGTGATCTTATCCATCCCCAACAGTTTTGCTGAACCATAAACGGCGAGGAGATTGTAGGCATTGAACGTGCCGATCATCCTGAAATGGGCTTCGACGTTATCGATGACCATCAACAGCCCGCTAATACTATTTTCAAGTACCTTTCCCTTGATCTCTCCCGGCGCCTGAAGACTGTAGGTGTGCCTTTCAGCGTTTGTGTTCTGTATCATCACCAGGCCACGCTTATCGTCCATATTGGTCAGCGCAAACGCACCCGAGGGTAGACCGTCAAAGAAACTTTTCTTCACCCGGATATATTCGTCAAACGTCTTGTGATAATCGAGATGGTCGTGGGTGATGTTTGTGAACACGCCACCTGCGAAGCGAATGCCCGCTATACGCCTTTGATGCACAGCATGAGAGCTTACTTCCATGAAGGCATAAGTGCACCCGGCATCGACCATCCTCGCCAAAAGTGCATGAATAGAGATGCTATCCGGGGTCGTGTGGGTGGCAATCTCTGTTTTATCGTGAATTTGATTCTGGACTGTGGAGATAAGCCCGCATTTATTACCGGCCTGCTCAAATAATTGATACAGCAAGGTTGCGGTCGTAGTTTTACCATTAGTGCCCGTGATACCTACTACGTCCAATCTGGATGAGGGGAAGCCGAAAAATGCGTCTGCCATTAAACCTGCGGCTTCTGCGCTGTCCTTTACCTGTACGTAGGTGATGCTTTCATTCACCTGCACAGGCAAGTCTTCACACACAATCGCCGTTGCACCTTGCCCGATGGCCTTTTCTATAAAAGTATGGCCGTCTGATAACGTACCCCTCACTGCGATGAACACGTAACCGGTGGAAACAACACGAGAGTCTATCGCCAGGCCACTGATCGCAATACCAGCATCCCCGGTTGTTTTCACCGGGGATACATTTACCAATATGTCGCTCAGCGTGTTCATCAGCTTAATTGTAGGGTGATATTTTGTCCTTTTACGATCCTGGTACCAGCAGGAATTGACTGCTGCTGCACCTTTCCTTTTCCCAGAACCTGCACCTGCAGGCCATTGTTCTCCAGAATATATACGGCGTCTTTTAACCCCATACCTGTGACGTCCGGCACCAGGTTGCGGTAGATCTTCTTTTCTTCTATTGCAATGTGTTTGCTGGAGTCGGTATACATCTCCATCAGGGTGTTCATGTAGTCGTGCTGGATGTTTGTATGCCTGCCCAGTGCGTTCATCATCAACTGGTAAGATCTTGCAGTCGCCGCCTTTGCGGGCAACTGGGCTGAGCCCAATTTAGCGAGGCTATCAAGGGGGCCGGCCCATGCGCCCATGTTTTCGGAGAAGATTTTATCACCCACCATCCGCACCACCGGCGCGGCAATAGTGGCACCGTAGTATGCACCAGAATGTGGCTTTGTACGAATGACCACGCAAATGGTATATTTAGGATTATCTGCAGGCAGGTACCCAACAAAAGATCCCTGATAAACGCCATCAGAATATCTAATCCCTTTGTCGGCAACCTGTGCGGTGCCTGTTTTTCCGGCAATGGTATAGAATGGCGATTCGATACCTTTTGCCGTGCCCTCAGTGACAACAGCACGCATACACTTCTGCAACTGTGCAACCACAGATGAATCGGCTACCTGCTCTATTTCTGTGGGCTCAAATGTTTTCACCTCCTTACCATATTCCTTTATCGCGCTCACGAGGTATGGCTTCATCATCTTACCGCCATTAGCGATCGCATTGTAGAGCATACATGTATGCATCGGGGTGATCTGAACGCCATAACCTGTGCCCATCCACGGCAAGGATGTATTGCTCCATGATGGGCTGCCGGGCCTTGTAACGACGGTGCGGCGCTCACCGAGCAGGTCAATGCCCGTGGGCTTATCTAAATGCAATGCCAATAGGTGGTTGACGTACTTTGTAGGATTCTCGCGATAATAATTGTCGGCAAGCCATGCAAAAGCCGCATTGCTTGATTCTGCATAAGCTTTCCAGATAGGCATGGTATGCAAGCCTAAATGCGAGTCCTTCATCACTTCATTTCCGAAGCGAATAGCGCCACCCTTAGCATCAACTATATTGTCTACTGTTACCAGCTTGTCATTAAGGAGGGAGATAAGTGTCACCAATTTAAATGTTGAACCCGGCTCAGTTGGGATAAGGGCGTAATTAAAATCTTCCCAATAGGTACTATCCGGCTGACGCCCCAGATTGACGAGTGTGCGGATCTTGCCGGTCTTCACTTCCATGACGATACAGGTACCGTAGGCGCATTTGTATTTTTTAAGGATACTCATGAGCGCTGATTCCGCAGCCTCCTGCACATTGATGTCTATGGTGGTGACGATGTCTTTACCATTCTGCGGATCAAGCTCGGAACCATCTATTGGCACCCAGGTATTACCCGTTGTTTTCTGAACCACCCTGCGGCCATTTTCACCAACCAGATCTTTATTATACATAGCCTCAAGACCCGATACGTTGCTATCACGAAATACGCCAATGGTGCGGTAAGCAAGCATGTTATAAGGTTCTACGCGCTTTTCCTTAGAGTCTTCAATGAAGCCTCCATAACCCTTTCCTTTATTGAAAATAGGGAATGATCGCAGCGCTTCATACTGGTAGTATTTAAGCTTTCGGCCAAGGAGGTAGTATTGATTCCCTTCGTTGTATGCCTGAACAAAATCTTCTTTATAAGCCTCAGCAGACCTATCGCCAAATAGTTTAGAAACGCACAAGCTCAGCGAATCGATTTTTTTATCGAATAATGCTGAATCAATGACTGAGAAATCGATGTGCACATCGAATTCAGGAATGGAAGAACTGAGCAGAACGCCATCCTCTGTGTAAATATTACCACGCTCTGCGAGCAATGTATCGAAACGGGTGTGCATTTCGCGAGCCATGGCCAGCAACTTCGGGCCTTCCTTTACCTGTATCAGAGCAGCCTTAATAAGTATAGCGCAGCCAAACAAGCAGATGCAGGTAAAGATGATGTACACCCTGAACCGTATGTCTTTTTTGATATTCACGCTTTGCTTATTGACTTTTGTTTTTAAAATCTATTGCACTTGTTATTTCTTCTCAGTGATCTTGTATGCCGGCATGAGCGAAGGTTTCAACCCTAATTTTCCAGCGCTAATGCTTACTTGTGTTTCTGTTTTCTCAGTGAGCAACTGGGCTTTCATATCCATGTATTTCCAGCGCAGTTCTTTCAGCGTTTTGTTCTGTGCATTGATCTCCCGCTGTATCTCTATGGCACGATGACTGTTGCTGATATACAGCACGCATAAAAGCACCACAAAAGCTAAAAAGGGAATATTATTTACAATTGCCTTATAAGATAGTTTCTCCACCAACGACCGCCAGTCGCTTCTTACCCTTTGCGCGGGCGTCAGCGGCTCCTGCTGCTGACTATTTTTTTCCACGGTAGCCATTGACCTAAAATCAAAAATTAAAATTCAAAAATTCTGTCCTGTTCACTTTTTTCAACAAATTGCGCCATTGCGTTCTTCTTGTATTTGTACCCCGGCGCTTATTGACCTTCACTTTTGTTTCTTAACTTCTCTCAGCTATCCTCAGCTTCGCGCTCCGCGCCCTCGGGTTCCGTTTTATCTCCTCATCTGAGGGCTCTATCGGCTTCGGGTTCACCGGCTTCAAGAGGGGCTTTATCTCTGCTTCATATTCTCCCGGCTCGTCCCACCTGCCTCGTTTTATATATTGCTTCACTATCCGATCTTCGAGCGAGTGAAAGGAAATGACACTAAGCCTTCCGCCCGGTTTCAGGCTTAATGCTGCCTGCTGCAAGAACTCTTTAAGTACTCCAAGCTCATCGTTTACCTCTATCCGGAGCGCCTGAAACACCTGCGCCAAATACCTTACAGGATTTCCCTTCATTACCGGCCCCAACATGGCCTTCAAGCCATTTATCGTCTGCACATTGAAGCCTCTCCGCTGACCAACAATGTGCTTCGCCAGTTGCCTTGAATTCCTGACCTCGCCATACTGCTCGAAGAGTAGGTGCAACTGTGCTTCGCTATATGTCTGGAGCACCTTTGCGGCCGTCAGGTCTGTCCTTTTGTCCATCCTCATATCGAGCGGGCCATCATAACGGATTGAAAAGCCCCGTTCTGCGGTATCAAACTGAAAAGAACTAACACCCAGATCAGCTAAGATCCCATCTACCTCAGTTTCGCCATGCAGCCGTAAAAAACGCCTGATGTACTTAAAATTCTCCGTCACGGGGATCAACCGGTCATCTTCCGGTTTGTTGTTCCACGCATCAGCATCCTGATCGAATGCGATGAGCTTTCCCTTTGGCCCGAGTTTTTCAAGGATCGCCCTGCTGTGCCCGCCACCTCCGAATGTGGCATCTACATAAACGCCACCTTCCCTGATATTGAGTCCATCGACTGCCTCATGTAAAAGAACTGTTGTGTGGTAAAACCCGGGTTGATCCATTATTTTGGTTGTGTGTTTTCACCCAGGTTATTTAAATTTTTACCTACTTTTTCTGACAATTCGTTATATTTGTCTGCATTGCCATCCAGGTATCGGTTATACGTTTCTTTGTCCCACAATTCCAAAATATTGCCCATGGCCAGTAAAATGGCGTCCTTCTTTATGAACGCATATTCCTGTAATAGTTTCGGCAACAGCATGCGATCGGCAGAGTCGATTTCTACATGGGTAGCCCCATTTAGAAAGAGCCTTTTGAACGTCCTGTCTTCTGAACTGAAATCATTGAGGTTAGAAATTTTCTCAAACAGGGGATCCCAAACCTCCAGTGGATATATGGTAATGAATTTATCAACACCACGGTTTAGCACAAACTTTTCGCCCGTGCCGTCCGCAAATTGCTTCCGCAGACTAGATGGCAGCAAGAAACGCCCTTTTGCGTCAATTGCTACCTCATATTCTCCGAAAAGTTTTGCCATTGGGTGGATTTGTAATTATTTAAGCGAATTTAGACACAAAATAACACCTTTTCCCACAAAAAGACACCATTTAACATTCAAATATTTATCCACATAGCCATATATGGGCTGAAATCCTTTACGGTATTCAGTTTGCGGGTTATTGAATACCTATTTTCAGGAATATCGTGTTAATATCCTGTGCATTAATGGGGATAACTTGTGAAAGGAGGGAGAATTTGATTGGATTACCCTATGATTTGTGGGGAATTGACGATTATAGTAGTCATTGATGCTGAAGATTCCCGGAATCTGGACATTATCCGGAAATACGATTAGGACGGCCCGTGCTTTTCAGGGAGTTAACAAAATTGGCTATAACGTTCGAAATATTTGCTCATTTTACAGGATCATATCCGCTCCTGCCCCAGGGATGGCAAGACATAAAACGCTTGATGGTCATCCAGCCGCCTTTGAAGGGGCCATATTTCTGAATAGCTTCAAGCCCGTAGGCGCTACAAGTAGGCGTAAACCTGCACCTGGCGCCCAAAAATGGCGAAATAGCCGCCTGGTAAAAACGGATAATTGCGATAAATAGGGTAGATAATATTTTACGCATAATGCATATTAAAACGTAAAAACTACAAAACCAGATCAAGTTTTGTAGTTTTCCCCGCGGTCGATATTTGATCAACCATTATATTCCTTCAAAGCCGCTTCCAGGCAATCCATGGCGGCATTAATATCTTCTGTGTTGAGTACGTAAGCCAGCCGCACTTCGGTCTTTCCCTTACCAGATGTTGCATAGAAGCCCGCGGCGGGAGCCATCATTACCGTTGCGCCGTTGTGCGAAAAACTTTCGAGCAGCCACTGACAGAATTTTTCACTGTCGTCGACCGGCAACTGGGCCATAGCGTAGAAAGCGCCACCTGGCAACGGGCATGTAACACCCTTCATGGCTTTAAGCCGCGCTACGAGCAAGTCGCGACGGGAAGTATACTCTGCGTGCACTTCATCAAAATAATTAAGCGGCAAGTCTACGGCTGCCTCACCTAATATTTGCGCGAAGGTAGGCGGGCTTAACCGGGCCTGCGCAAACTTCATTGCAGCGTTAATAACTTCGGCATTGCGACTCACGAATGCTCCTATGCGGCCTCCACAGGCGCTATATCTTTTAGAAATTGTATCGAGTAAGATAGCGTTTTCTTCCATGCCTTCCAGTGAAAGGGCCGAAATATGCTTTGCGCCATCGTAGCAGAACTCACGGTATGCCTCATCACTAAACAGAAAGAGATCGTGTTTCAGGCATATTTCACGCAGCACATTAAGTTCCGCTGCACTATACAAATAACCTGTAGGGTTATTCGGGTTGCAGATCATAATGGCCTTGGTCTTCGTGGTCACCGCTTTTTCGAAAACATCGATCGGCGGCAGCGCAAAACCAGTCTCGATAGAGGAAGGTATTGGCACGACTTTCACACCAGAACTTGTCGCATAGCCATTATAGTTGGCATAAAAAGGCTCCGGGATAATGATCTCGTCGCCGGGATCGAGGCAGCTCATTATAGCGAACATGATGGCCTCCGAACCGCCGGTGGTAACGATGATCTGGGCAGGGGTGACGTCTATATTATTACGCTTGTAATATTCTGTAAGTTTTTTGCGGTAGCTGTCAAAGCCAGCGCTAGGGCTATATTCCAGCACCTTCATATTGGTGTGGCGCACTGCATCGAGAATAGACTCCGGGGTTTCTATGTCGGGCTGACCTATATTAAGATGATAAACTTTAGTTCCTCTTTTCTTGGCTGCATCTGCATAAGGCACCAATTTGCGAATGGGAGAGGGCGGCATCTGCGCCCCACGATGTGATATTACCGGCATGGCGCAAAGATAATTCTTTAATGGCTTAGTTGGTAAGCGCGCGAATTGCGATATAGTTAAATTGTTCTATTTTAGTCATGCACCGAATATCTGTTTAACTGACGCTTATGAAACCGGGCAACCTTGACTTATATATGAGCAGGGGATCCAAAATAATTCAGCGGTATCAAATTCTTAGGGATGGTTTGTAACCCTGATCGCTCTCAGATTTCTTTGTATCCCCTTCCACTTGGGACGATTTAAAGGGGAATTTTTAAATACTTTCTTAAAGGTCTCTTCGCTCATCTCTTCCCACTCATGAAGCGATAAGTTGAGTATTTCCGGCAAGGGCGTAAACGCCGGTTCAACATTGGGTTTAGAAAAGCGGTTCCAGGGGCATACGTCCTGGCAAATATCACAACCGAACATCCAGCCTTCCATTTTGGTGTGGAATGAACTCGGGATCAGCGCATCCTTTAATTCAATAGTGAGATAGGAAATACATTTCGTTGCATCGATCTCCGTAGGGGAAACGATGGCCTGTGTGGGGCAAGCATCTATGCACCGGGTACACGTGCCGCAATGGTCCGTGGCAAATGGCACATCTGCGACAAGATCAAGGTCACTTATGAGCGTGGCGATGAAAAAAAAGGAACCAGCATGGCGCGTCAGGAGGTTGCCATTTTTGCCTACCCATCCCTGTCCAGCGCGTACAGCCCAGCTACGCTCCAAAACAGGGGCACTATCCACAAATCCCCTGCCATCCACTTCGCCAACATTGACCTTTATGAAATCAAGCAACTCGTTGAGTTTGTCCCTGATCACAAAATGATAGTCGATACCATACGCGTATTTGGCGATTTTGGGTGCGGCAGTCGCTTGCTTTTGAGCAGGAGCATAATTGAGCAATAAAGTAATTACAGATTTTGCGCCGGGCACTAATTTCCTGGGGTCAATGCGCAGGTCGAAGTTGCGCTCCATGTATTGCATACTGCCTTGGTAGCCATTTTTGAGCCATCTCTCCAATCGCACTGCATCACCATCAAGCTGCACGGCCTTGGCAATACCGCAAGAAGAAAACCCGAGGCGAAGGGCTTCGGCTTTAATGAGAGCAGTATTTTTTTCGATGGCTAACAAATTCCGGAAAACAGTTTTAATGAATCCTAAAAATCAAGCTATTTCATTGGCAAAATATGACTTTCACCCAGGTCCATGATGACGGTATCACCCTCCTTTACAATCACACTGTCATCACCGTTCAGGTAGGCTGTGTCCTGCTTTTTTGCACCATTTGCCGATCCGGAATTTTTCTGCTCTCCACAGTCCGAAAAAAGAAAGACGATGCTGCAAACGCCAACAATAAATATATATTTCATACAGTCATTTTAAAATACACAGTTCAATACTCAGTTGTTACCGTCTTTACTTTCACCCCTCGAATTTCGTCAAGGCGCCCTATGCAATTATCGCAAAATATTGTTGGAATACCTGCTACAACGACACAAAACAATTGCATCTCCTGACGATAAATACTGGCCTCAGCCTGCTTCAGTACATGTAATACCTCCCCCATCACCGGATAGTCAAAGTTAATCTCAAACTTGCTTTCGATCCATTTCTCCGTCTTTTCAACTGATTCGAGGGCTTGGGCGGTTGCTGTTTTGTAGGCATTTATGAGGCCCGGAATGCCGAGTAATGACCCCCCAAAATACCTAACTACGACCACCAATACATTCGTCAATCCCAGGCTGTCCATCTGCCCGAGTATGGGCTTGCCGGCGCTGCCGGATGGCTCACCGTCATCGTTTGCGCGGAATTGGGTACCATCAGTACCTAACCTGAATGCGTAACAATGATGCACCGCCTTGGGGTGTTCTTTCTTTAACGCGAGCAACCGCTCCTTAATTTCGGCCAAGGAAACTACGGGGTAGGCAAATGCCAGAAATTTACTGCCACGGTCCCGGAAGTCGCCTGTTGACGCAGTTGTTATCGTTTTGTATTTGTCCGGTTTGATCATTTATCAGTGCTTCCGTTATTCCGCAATTGAAAATCAACTTCTGCCAGTTCGTTCACTTATCCCCAAAAGCAATCAGCAAGATAGCGATTAGTGACAATGTAAGCCCAATGATGCGATAACTATTTATTTTCTCTCCAAAAAACAAGATCGCCGTGAGTGCGGAAACGACGAGAATCCCAATATTGAATACCGGTATGGCAGCAGAGCTTTGTAAAAAATTACTGTTTAACATCCGGATGAGGAAGTAAATAGAAAAATAATTCGGCACCCCAATAATGATCCCAGCCGCAATGTCACGCCCGTTTATGGCTATCTTTTTCAGCAGCACCATTGTTGCAGCCGTGCTGACGCCGATGACCCCTGCCGATGCGAAACAAAAAACAGTAAATAACGCCTGTGAAGATTGGGTGAACAAAAAATGAAGCTGCACATATTTCATAAGCGTATCCAGTATACCCCCACCGAAAAAAATGGCTGCCGGCAATAGTAGGTTTTGCGGTTTGTCATTTTCACCCTTGATATAAGCTGTGAGGTAAATTGCGGGAAACGCCAGCAGAATCCCGATAACTTTAGCGACGCCCACAAGCTCGTGGTACACCACTATGGAAAACACAGCCGGGATAACCAGTGATAGTTTATTGGCTATAATCGTTGTAGTAATGCCATCTACCTTCATACTGTAACCCAGCAAATAGAAGACGCTGATAAATATACCTCCCATTGCTATGGCCCAGGGGAACCAAACGGTGTGCAGACTTTCTTCTACTGTGGGTACATGCCCGAAAAATAGCAAACCGGTGGTTACACAAACAAAGTAGTTGACTACGATAGCAGGAAATGTATTGACGCCATAGCGCGGAAAGACCTTGAAAATGGCAGAGATCAGGACATTCAATAAGATGGCAATAACGAGATAAAACATCTTTATTAGATTACAAATCCATTCCTCCGGCGTACGGGTACATGCTGTCCTTATTCACAAAGACGCCTAAATTGTCTTGCTCCATTTTTTGCGTAAACGCCAAAGTTCCATTTTTTAAAACAGGCGCAGGCAAGCCATTGGCGAGGTCGACGGCGCCTATAAATATCCTCGCTTCATCCCACAGCCCCAAATGCATAAAACTTTCTAAAAGCGCTGCGCCGCCTTCAACGATCAATGACAAGATTTTGGCCTTGAACAACCGTTCCATGAGGTTGGGCAGCAGTGTGTCACCAAACGGCAATTTCACATACGCAACATTCCCACTCGCGCTCTCCTCAAGCTCATTGACAATCCAGGTGGGGGCAGTGTTATTAAAAAGGTGGTGGTGCCTGGGTAATGTCAGATTTCGGTCCAGAACGATCCTCAGCGGCTGTTTGCCGCTCCATAACCGCGCTGTCAATTCCGGATTGTCGTTGCGGGCTGTGGCAGTACCCACGATTATAGCAGCCTCTTCTGTACGCCACCTATGCACCAATTGGCGACTTGCGCCGGCGGTGATTTGAAAACGGCTACGGTCGGCAGGGGCAATATATCCATTGAGGGTTTGCGCCCATTTCAATATGACGTAGGGCCGCCGATGTGTATGAAAACAGAAGAACCTCCGGTTGAGCCACAAGCCCTCCCTATCCATGAGCCCAGCCTCGACTTCTACCCCACCCTGCTTCAATATTTCTATCCCTTTACCGCTGACTTTATCGAAGGGGTCCACATTAGCTATTACGACTTTTTTCACCCGCTCCTTTACCAACCTCACGGCGCACGGTGGTGTATGTCCGTGATGCGCACAGGGTTCAAGGTTTACGTACATGGTACTTTCAGGGATCAAATGTTTATCGGCCGCGGCGACGTTCTCCAGGCAAGCCACTTCAGCATGGGCTGCACCATGCAGATGGTGCCAGCCTTCGCCAATGACCCGTTCATTATACACCAGCAAAGCCCCGACCATTGGATTGGGCGCGGTGTGCCCTTTGGCGCGTTGGGCGAGTTCAAGGCAACGCCCTAAGTATATTTCACTCCCGGCATGAGAGTTTTCTTCATTTTGTACGATGTCAAATAATTTGTGTGAAATTAGATGATAAATTCCAGTTTGCCCTTTCAAAACATTGCGACACTTTAACACAATTTCACGGCAGTTATTTTTGCTGCCGTTTATTAGCCTATTCCAGGACTACCAGCCATTTATCTCTTCACGAATTTCACCTCTTGCGCCCCATCCCCGCCGCGTAACGTGACATAATATATTCCGCTCGGCAACGAGCTTACATTTACGCTCGCCTGGCCAACGTTTATTGTAGTACTAATGACTACTTGGCCCAGGATGTTGGATATCGTAGCCCCTGTAAATGACCCATTTGTTGAGATAGACAATATATCTGTAGCCGGGTTCGGGTATATTTTTGTAGTGAATGTATTGTTTACGATGGTGGAAATTTCGGGGGTGCCGATCATATTAACTGTTGTGTCCGTCATCACAACGGGATTATCATCAAAGTAGATCCCGGCGTGATTATCAATTTCAGCTCCTACTGAGAGCCCTGATTTGGCATTAATACTATACACGACGTCCCCATAACATTGTCCATGATGGGTACTGTCCAGTAGATCAATGTCGGGAAAATCAAACTTAATAATGTTATATCCACCGGAATTCAGTATCATGGTATTGACTGCTGCGGAGGCACTGAGCACACTTAAAGACTTGGGGTCAAGATTAGCAGATAATGTGTCCATAATATAAATGTTGAACGCAGTATCATTCCCCGTATTTTCGAAGTGAATGGTATATTGCAATGTTGTGCCTGGCAAAATATTGCCCTGCGGGGTAACTGATTTGTAATTAGGGTCAAACGAACTGCTGATCGTATCAATTTCATTAATAAAATTATTTGCCGGATTTATATCTCCCGCCATTGGAGTAATTGTATAAGTTTCATGAACAGTATCCCCGGCAAGCAACACCGTATCCTCAAATAAATCAACCTGTATAAAAGAAGGGGCTGTGCTTATAAGCGCGGGAAGGTCCCACGTTATCACCGTACCAGATACAGAAGTCGGCGTGGGCATGGCGGACACGGAATAAGTGTATTTAGGGCTGAATGTCATTGTAACAGTAGCGGCTTCAGGCGTGCAATAGTTGTTAAAGGCATTAATGTAAGCCCGAAACGAACGCCCCGCCTTGGACGAAACATTCAGACCCAAATCAAAATCTGTAGTCGAGGTACATTGGAAAGCAAAATCCCTTTCAGGGGTGCCCCAAACGAGGCCTGACGCTACAGTATCGTAAAGGACCCCTCCGGAGGGACAAGTCAAATCCATCCCTGTAGGTGGGGACAATAGCCGGAACGCATACACCGTTCCCGGAGCGCCATAGCCAGGGTAAACAAAACGATTTATCCAGGAAATAGTATCGACCGGGACTCCGGCAGAATCCACCTCCATTGTGGCGTGATTTTGGATACCCGGCTCAGCACGCTCCCAGATACAATCGTTATTTAAGTCATCATAACCACCAATGTAAAAATAATTGCAGGTTACTATCGGCGCCGAATATTCGGCCGAGTCCATTAATGTGCTACCGGCAAACAAAACAAGTTTTACGGTGTATGTCCCGGAAAAAGAATAAGCATGGAAAGACTGTGCTTCGTTCCAGCTCGCCCCAACAGCCTGGGTATCGGAGAAACCGTCCCCGTAAAGTGCCTTTACACTCAAACCCGGCGTATATCCTGATGTTGTGATGGTATAGGTGACCGCCCCGCACACACCTGGATCAATCAAGTGGCTGACTGTGGCAAATCTGAACTGCGCATGGGCGGCTACGCTAAACATGAACGCTGATAAAGCGATAAATAAGGATAATAGTTTTCTCATAACATAAAGTTTAAAAATGTAATTTTTCAATACGAAGATATGCAGTTATTTCTATTTCAGAAAATATTTTGTCCGTATCCCGATGACCTCCGGAGCAGATCAGCAAATGCCGGCATACCATCGAGCAAATATGCCCCGTGATCCGCAGCAACACGTGTATCTAAGCGATGTCTCCGGGATTAAGTAAAAGCAGTATTTTTACCGCCTGATGCTCACCTGCAACGAGGCATTTTATGAATTAAAAAGCAAGCTGCAACCGCTTTATGATGAGCGTGAAGCTGCGGCTATAGCACATGATCTGCTGTATCACATTACCGGCATGGATAAAATCAAACGGCTCATCGAGAAAGATACGTGTCTTTCGGAGACCCAGCAAAGAGAATATGAACGCTCTCTGGAAGCCTTGTTGCAGGGAGCGCCCATCCAATACGTCACTGGTGAAGCTTGGTTCATGGGCAGGATGTTCCAAGTAAATAAGCATGTGCTGATACCCCGACCAGAAACGGAAGAATTGGTGCAATGGATGATTGACGACCACAAAAACAAAAGTGGACATATACAAATACTTGACGTAGGCACCGGGAGCGGGTGTATCCCAATATCTCTAAAATCAGCCCTCCCAGAAATAGAGATAACATCGGTTGATATCAGCAGCGACGCACTCGATGTGGCAAAAGAAAACGCAAAACGGGCGGGAACTTCGATCCAATTTTTGAAACTGGATATTTTAGATACCAGGGAACACAATAAACTAGGGGTTTTTGATGTTATAGTTTCTAATCCCCCATACATACCCCAATCTGACAAACACGCAATGCACACCAACGTAAAGGATCAGGAACCTGCCATAGCACTGTTTGTACCAGACCATGATCCACTTTTGTTTTACAAAGCTATTGCAGCACTCGGAAAGGGACATTTAAATCAAAACGGTTATATTTATTGCGAATTAGATGCTAATCATGGCGCGGTATGCAAGGCATTATTTGAACAGGCAGGATATGACAACGTAGCATTAAGAAAGGACATGCACGGAAACTGGCGGATGATACGGGCAAGTTTTAGCCAAGAAACTGATTAGCTTAAAATTAAAGTATTGGGTAATCCCGAAAAAATGACCTTGAAACTAAACAGGAAGGATAAAATATTTATCAGTGCGGTTGTGCTGGTGCATGTTGTCTTTTTCCTGCTTGCCTGCGCTTACAAACGGATCTATATGGGCGATTCGTTTGAATACATCTATGAAGCCGTGAACATCAGGGACCTGTTCTTTTTTTACAGTGGCAGCCCGGTTTTACCCATAACACCGGAATATATGACCCAACGGGAACCACTCTATCCGTTGTTCCTGTTCTCGGTTTACTTATTTACCGTCAATAATTGGATCGTCATCCTGCTGCAAAATCTTATTTCCATTTTCAACATCTACCTGTCAAGAAAAATTTTCAAGAACATAGGCTACCAGGACCGATATGACTGGCTGTTGCTCCTGCTTACTATTGCGTATCCGGCGCAGTTTATCAATGCCAATACGGTGGCCCCGGACATTTTGCTGCAAACGTGCACACTTGTCTATTTCGCTCATTTTGTGCACTACTTTCAGAAGAAGGAACTCAGATATGCGGTTTTTATGAGCCTCGCCCTCATTGCAGGGATGATGGTAAAACCGGTACTATACCCTTTTGTGCCGGTGCATACCATTATTGTGTTTGTGACTGCAGCCTACCTGAATGTAAAAATGCAAAGGCCGATCCTGGTTTCCGTATTGCCTCTTTGCGCGGTCCTGCTTTTTAATTACTGGAACTACACCCGCACGGGCAAGTTTCACTTTACCAGTAACCAATCTTACAATGCGCTCTACTATTATTACCCCTACATTAGCCAAAAGGAAGGCGCGGACAGCGCAAACCGGTTCCTGAAAAGCGAGCGACGAGAATATGAATCAATACAGGATTATGCCGAACGGTATGACTATGCCAGTAGCCGGGGTACCGATTTATTAAAACGAAATTTAGTCCCCTATCTTGCTTTTCATTTAAAAAACAGCGCCCGGATTTTTATAGAACCCGGCAAGGGTGAAATGGACCTGTTCACAGGAAAACTAACCTATGGGCGCCTCTACGGTAAGGAACAAACGGGATTCTTCGCGACCTGGAAAAACAAGGGTGTGGCCGGTATGTCGGACTATTTCAAGAATAACCCATCACTATTTTTCGTTTTCTTTGTATTCGTTTTTAATGTTGTCCGGTTACTCGGATTGCTTTGGTTTTTCTTCGATAAAAATATCCATTGGCTGATCCGTTCGTTTGTCTTTGTCCTTATCAGTTATTTTGCGGTTGCGGCTGGCCCTATAGCCAATACAAGATACTTTTTGCCTGTGTCGCTGATCTGTATCGGGTGTGCTGTAATTGGTTTTAGCGGCAAAAGCAGGACAAAAGCTAAAGCTATATATTGATGATCAAGCTGCAAAAATATCTTCCGTTCCTGGCTTCAGCGTCGCTGATGACCATTGTGCTGCTTATCATTTATCCACATTATCAGTACTACGTAGACCCGGATGGCACTGCATATCTCACTATTTCAAAGTACTACGCTTCAGGCGATTTTCAAAAAGCGGTCAACGCATATTGGAGCCCCTGGAGTTGCTGGCTTACTGCAATACTTATGTGCAAGGGGTTGGCGGCTATTCCGGCGTCAGTTGTCGTCAATGCATTAGCGGGGGTAGGTTTTCTGTTTATTTCCCAATCCTTCCTCCTTAAGTTTGGTGTATCCCGGCCATTGCAATGGCTATTTTCCCTCACACTTGGATTGTTCCTTTGCTATGCTGTTTTCTGGCAGTCATTTGATGACCTGTGGGAGTGCTTCTTCTTGTTTAGCGTACTGAGGGTGATGCTCGCGGATGGGTATAGAAACAAACCAATCTTGTGGATCACTTGTGGCGCCATGGGTGGGCTCGCTTATTTTGCCAAGGCATATTCCTTTCCATTCTTTATCCTAAACACGCTGGTTTGCACCTATTTCATTAGCAAAGGCAACAAAGCCCAGTGGCTTAAAATGTCGCTTACATCTATTGGCATTATGGTCTTCTGCGGCCATTTCTGGATCGTGGCCTTGCACCACAAATATGGGATTTGGACGACTTCGACATCCGGGCCATTAAATTTGTCGTGGTACCTCATAGGGCACCCACACTGGGCTACGGGTATCAAACAATTGATCCCTCCGGTTTATTCAGACGGGCCTTATTATTGGGAAGACCCTTATTTCGCAAACGGCGACACCCCGCATTTCTGGAATTCATTTTCGCTCGCAGGATTGCAGGTGCTACGCCTTGGCTATAATATATTTAAACTTATCCGGAGTTTGTTGCAAATCTCTGTTGCTTTCCCGCTGGCTGTCCTGCTCGCCTTAAACGTTGTCCGGACAAAATACCGTCAAAAGGTCTTTAGCGATGCTATTTTTATTCTTGCTGTGTCGATGTTGTTGTTTCCGCTTGGCTACCTGCTGGTCAATTTTGAAGCGCGATACATTTGGTACATGGTCACGCCGGGGCTGGTCCTCAGCGCCACCTATTTTGACAGGATTGGTGCAACTAATAAACGAACAATGTTGACCGTTGTTTTTGCCGTTTCTTTTCTGGTCATCCCGATAAAGGACATGATACAAATGTATAATTGTGGCAAGGAGGACTATGAGACAGCACAAAAATTAAATGCACTGCATATAAACGGATCGTTTACATCCGTAACCAAGCCCGGCCGGGATACGCAGGCTATAGAACGGCTGGCGTATTTTGCCGGTGATGCATTGTACAGCATACCCCATCCGGATATTTCTGACAAAGATTTATTGAGCGAAATGAGGCGTTACCATGTAAAATATTATTTTGCTTACCACAACTCGGCAGTAATCAGTAATCTTCGTGACGAACAGGGCATGCCGTTCCCTGAAATAACCAACGGAACGATTAGTGGGCTATCAGTTTACGTGGTAAATCCATAGGTATAAGAACCGTTAGTGTTCAAAGATGTATACCACAACAGTGTATAACGCGGACTCCTTGCTATAGAGCGCTTCCATGGTGATGTGTGCGGGCAAATTTTCAGGCTTCATGTCGTCCTTCGGCTCCTTGACGAACACAACCTTTTTAAAGCCATCCATACCGGTCGAGAAATTAGGGACCATAGACATATTATAGCCCTGGGGCGCAAGACAGGCGTTTAGTTGCTTTTCAAATTTTTCATAAATGGCGGTCAACTCCTCTTTATTCTTCGTCTGGAATACAGCCCCTTCATAGAAAAGGCCCATTGAAGAAACAAACCTTGAATTAATAGTACCGGGTACCTTGATACCACATGCCCACGTTGTAGCGCTGCCATTATCTTGCGTTACTTTGCCACGGATGTTCCGGAATTTATTGGGTGCGTCCTGCGCAATTGTATTAAGCGCATTACAGAAATCGTCGTCCTGGGCAAAAACCGATCCACAGGTTATCGAAAAGACGCCAATGAGAATTATCCTTTTAAGATGAAGCATTATGCAAATATAGGCCCGAACCGTAAATATCGGTAAGTAGGAACTTTACCCTGTAAAACGGCAAAAAAAATCCTGGCCTACGGTTAAGTGGCCAGGACCGATATTATTCAACAACTATCTTTTAGAAACGTTCGAGGCCGTTAAAGAAGAAATCCCCTTCTATTTTTGCATTGTCATCGCTGTCAGAGCCATGGACGGCATTTTCGCCTATAGATGCCGCGTACTTTTTACGGATCGTACCTTCTTCAGCCTGTGCGGGATTGGTAGCGCCTATGAGTTTACGGAAATCAGCTACGGCATTATCTTTTTCCAGGATAGCGGCAACAATCGGGCCACTACTCATGAATTCAGTAAGTTCGCCATAGAAGCCACGCTCAGCATGTACTTCATAGAATTTTTCAGCTTGCTGCCTGCTGATCTTGAGGTACTTCATAGCAACTATCCGGAAGCCCCCGGCATTGATCATTTGTAAAATATTACCAATATTTCCGGCCTTTACTGCGTCCGGCTTGATCATTGTAAATGTACGGTTAGACATGTATTTATCTGATTATTTATTTGAGGGTGCAAAGTAAATCAAAATCCAAATTCAAATTGTGGGACAAAAGTTAAAATAGTATAAATTTATTAAGACGAACTGCGGAAAATAATGGGAAAGCCATTTCCCGATCAAAATACATAGCATCGCCGCCATCCAATCGCTGTTCAATAAATATTAATTTTAACTTTTATCGTTTCGATATGGCACTAATTTTTGTTACTTTTGCACCCCCAATTAAAAAGTACCCTCCAGGATAGCGACCTGGATGGTAGGGAAATATAAATAGATGCGGCCAATACAAGATGCTTTTCCTTTACTGCAGTCCCCGAAGAAAATTTTCATTACAACGCACCATAAACCGGATGGCGATGCAATAGGAAGTATGCTGGGCCTGACAAAATATCTTGAGAAAAAAGGCCACTTCGTGACGGCGGTTTCCCCGAGCGAAATACCTGAATTCCTGGAATGGATGCCTGGTGTTTCGTCAATGATTAATTTTGAAGAATATCCGGACGAGGCCCATAAGGCTCTTTTCGCTGCTGACCTTATTATTGGCGTCGACTTCAATGATTTCAGCCGCACCAAGCACCTGGAAAAGCAATTGACCAACGCCCCGCAACCCAAAATCGTAATAGACCACCACCTTTTCCCAAGCCCGGTATGGGATTACGGGATGAGCATACCGGAAAAAAGCAGCACCTGTGAAATGGTATATGACTTCATCAACCTATGCGGTGACCATGAACTGATAGATAAAGATATAGCGGCGTGCCTCTATACCGGCCTGATGACCGATACCGGTTCGTTTAAGTTCCCGATCACGAATGCAGGCGCTCATGAAATGGCTGCCGGACTGAAAAGAATAGGGCTTGACCACACGAGCATCCATGAGGCGGTTTATGACTCCTGGACGGAAGGGCGTATGCGTTTCCTGGGATATGTACTCATAGAAAGGATGGAAGTATTCCATAAATATAATGCTGCGCTGATCTCGCTATCGAGAAAAGATCTGAATTTATTTAATGTTAAGAACGGCGATACGGAGGGGTTGGTAAACTATCCGCTGAGCATAGCAGGTATCAGGTTTGCAACGCTGATCACAGAGCGGAATGACGAAATAAAGATGTCGTTCCGTAGCAAGGGGGATTTTGACGTGAGTAGTTTTGCCCGACAATATTTTGACGGCGGCGGGCATTTTAATGCTTCCGGCGGGCGTGCAAAAACAAGTTTTCTTGACACAATTGTGAATTTTAAGAAAATTTTGTCGGATATTCACCCCCAGTAAAAATTAAATACGAATTATTTAAAAAAAAAAGAAGCAAATTGCGTACATATTAAAACCTAAAAATAAACAAGTTTAAAAAGTTAAAAAGAAAAAAATGATCAAGAAGATTTTACCGATCGCCTTACTTGGCGCAGCGCTCATCAGCAACACGGGGTGTAAACACGAATCCGAGCTGAAAAAACTGAAAGGCTTGGAATACAAGATCGTCAGGGATACGAAAGGCAAAAAAGCCGGAATTGGCGATATTGTAGAATTTAATGTTATTGCCGTTATGGACACAATGGCTGGCCAGCCACTGGATACATTGGGCGATTCCAGGAAAATGCCGGCGCCAAACCACCCCGTTAGCCGTGTAGACAGCGACAGGGCAGGAGACTTCAAGTCCGTTTTCTCCCGCATGGCAGTAGGCGACAGCGCTATCGTATATATTTCGGTTGATACGATTATCAAATCAATCCCTCCGGGCCAGAAGGTACCACCTTTCTTCAAACCGGGCGGCAAAATCACCGTTTATTTGTCCCTTATTTCAGACAAAACGCGTGAGCAATATGAAATGGACATGAAGTCCAAGCAAGAAGAAATGCAAAAGAAAATGCAGGAAGATGCTGCAAAGCAAATGCCTATAGATGACAAGATCCTTCAGGATTATTTTGCAAAAAATAACCTGAAACCCACAAAAACAGAATCTGGCCTGTACTATTCAGTGTCAAAGCCTGGGAGTGGCGAAAACCCTAAAGCGGGTCAAATGGTGAGTGTAAAATACCTTGGAAAAACACTTGATGGCAAGCAATTTGACGCCAATATGGACGAAAAAGGAAATTTAGTTGACGGTAAAGAACTTTTGACTTTCCCGATAGGTGAAGGAAGGATGATAAAGGGAATGGACGAAGGTATCATGCTCCTGAAGAAAGGCGCCAAAGCTACTATCTACATCCCATCTCCGCTTGCTTATGGCTCACAGGCACGGGGCGAAGCGATCCCTGCAAATTCAATCTTGATTTTTGACGTAGAGGTTGCAGACATCAAGGATGCACCACAAGGCGGCGGCAGGCCAATGCAAATGCCACAGCAGCAGCAACAACAAAATCAATAATATTTATCAGGGATTTGTCATTCAAATCAAAAACTTGAACAATCTAAATTCATAATAATCAAAATGTCTGGTGAAGCTTATCTCACCAGACATTTTGGTTATTATAGCATACACCAGCATATTAATCACCAGTTAAATCTTTCTAAATGAGCAGGATTGCAAAAAGTAAGACATTGTCTTGGATGTTTGCAGCTATTTTATCAGGAACTTTCTTTTCGGCAAACGCCCAGGACCAAAATAACAACGATGGTTTTTCTACGTTCCCGAACGGCTTGCAGTATAAGATAGTGAAGCACGGCGCCGGTACCCGTAAACCGGTACTTAAGGACCATGTAGAAATGAACATACATGTGCATATAGGTGACAGTATCATTTTTGACTCCCGGAAAATGTATAATAACAACCCTGTGCCTTATACGATCCAGAAACCTAAGGGGCGCGGCGACCTGCTGATGGGCCTGATGAGCATGGTAGAGGGCGATAGCACCATTTTCCGGTTCTCAGTAGATTCCATGAAGAGGGCTAACCCACGCGTGGTACCACCATGGGTGAAACCAGGCGACATTTATGAGTACAGCGTAGTGATGCTGAAGATCAGAAATGACGAAGAACAAAAGAAATACGAAGCTGAAGAAGCGGCAAAACAAATGGCCATTGACGACAAAATTTTGCAGGAATATTTTGAAAAGAACCACTTAAAGCCCAAAAAGACAGAAGCCGGCCTTTACTATACAATAGTCCATGAAGGCACCGGGCCAAAAGCCAAAACCGGGCAATCTGCTACCCTGAACTATACCGGAAAGCTGCTTGATGGAAAAGCTTTTGACTCGAACGTAGATACCAGTTTCAAGCACCCGCAGCCTTATGCATTCCAGATAGGAAAATCTATTAAGGGATTTGACGAAGGGTTGACTTTGCTCAATAAGGGGTCTAAAGCGATTTTCTACATCCCCTCGCCACTTGCTTATGGGATGAGGGAAAACAGGGGTATACCATCCAATTCTATCCTCGTGTTTGACGTAGAGGTTTTGGATATCCAGACGCCTCCTGACTATGCAAAAATTGATGATTCGCTGTTCAATGATTACTTTAAGAAAAATAACATCAAGGCCACAAAAACAAAGTCAGGGATGTATTATGCGATCAAGCAAAAAGGCCTTGGCCCAACTGCCAAGCCTGAGAAACACGTGACGATGAACTATACCGGCAAATTGCTTGATGGCACTGTGTTTGACTCCAATACTGATCCTAAGTTCAACCACGTGTCTCCATTTACCTTCCAGCTTGGCGTGGGGCAAGTGATCAAGGGCTGGGACGAAGGCGTACAATTATTGCAAATGGGCAGTAAGGCTACGTTCTTTATCCCGTCAGAGCTGGCGTATGGCGAAAGGGGTGGGGGCAAGGCAATACCACCGAATGCACCATTGATTTTCGATGTTGAGGTTACCGGCATTACCAATTAAGCATTTGCTTTTCTTCACAATAGAACCTACATTTAATCTTTAAAAATAAAAAAATGATCAAAACATTATTGAGTACAATTATGCTGCTTTCGTCGGTATTTTCATCGACAGCTATTTTCGCACAAGGCAACTCTTCCCAGGCCATTGTTGACGACAAAGTGCTTACAGAATATTTCAGGGACAATAAAATCAAGGCTACGCGTACGCCGTCTGGTTTATATTATGTGATCAACAAAAAAGGCACCGGTGAGAATGCGAAAGTAGGCCAGAAAGTTTCGATGAACTATTACGGTAAATTTTTGGACGGAAGAAGGTTTGATTCTAATATGGATGAAAATTACAACGGCAACGGCAACCCAATTGCGTTTCCCCTTGGAAAAGGCTATGTGATAGCGGGTTGGGACCAGGGGATACAATTTCTTAACCCTGGCTGTAGGGCTACATTTTATATACCTTCTAGTTTAGGTTATGGGCCACAAGGTAAAGGGCCAGTACCCCCAAACACAATTATGGTATTTGATGTAGAATTGGTGTCAGTAGCTAACTAATTAGCTAGCTTACGCCTCGGATACTTTTCCAAATTCGGAACAATGAAAATTAAGTGATGAATAAAATAGTTCAGATTCTTTTGTTAATGTGGTATTTGCTCCCTGCAAATACCACATTTGCTTATACCCACGCCGATACCCTGCGTGGTAGCAATGGCCGGGGCCGGGAATGGTGGGATGTGCAGAAATATGTGCTGCATGTCGCCTTCGACTTTCCCAACAGAAGTATCAAGGGATCGAGCTTTATCAATTTTAATGTCATCAATACGCCATCTGATTCCATGCAGATAGATTTGCAGCAACCCATGCAGATAGACAGCGTACTGTTTGTGAACGGCTTTGCTACCGAGCCGATGAACTTCGCCAAGGAGGGAAATGTATTCTGGGTCTTTTCGGCGAGAAATCCATTGCACAATTGGGCGATAGGGGGAAATTATTCCATCCTTATCTTTTACGACGGTAAGCCGCGTGCTGCGATCAACCCACCATGGGACGGCGGGTTCAGTTGGGATAAAGACAGCATGGGCAACCCCTGGACCTCTGTTTCTTGCCAGGGACTGGGGGCCAGTGTATGGTGGCCGTGCAAGGACGCCCAATGGGATGAACCCGACAATGGGATGGATGTACACCTGCTCCTGAAGGGCGACCAGCAGGCCATCAGCAATGGACGGCTTGTAGATGTTACAGATCAAAATGATCTCAAAGACTACCACTGGCATGTAGAAAACCCGATCAACAACTATGATGTAACATTTTATATAGGCGATTACGCACATTGGCACGACACGTTGATGGGAGAAAAAGGCAAACTGGATCTGGACTTCTGGGTACTGAAATACAATGAACAACGTGCCAGGAAACAGTTTGAAGTGGTGAAATCAATGATCCACTGTTATGAATACTGGATGGGGCCATACCCGTTTTATGAAGACGGGTACAAACTTGTGGAAGCCCCCTACCTGGGTATGGAGCACCAAAGTGCCATAGCTTATGGCAATAAATACAAGATGGGCTACCTGGGTTCAGACCGCTCCATGTCGGGCTACGGCCTTGACTTTGACTACATCATCATACATGAAAGCGGGCATGAGTGGTTTGGTAACAGCATCACGGCTCGGGACATTGCGGATAATTGGGTGCATGAGGGTATCACCACTTATTGCGAATCGCTTTTTGCGGAGTGCCTGCTGGGCAAGGAAAAGGCGATGAAATATTGCAGGGGCGAGCGCATCAATATCCTGAACAATAAAGCGATCATCGGCGACTATGGCGTTAATGACGAAGGTGGCAATGACATGTATGATAAGGGCGCCGCAATCATGTACATGATCAGGGTAATGACAAACGATGATGAAAGATTCAGGCTGATGCTCCGCGGGCTAAGCGGAAATTTCTACCACCAGGTAGTGACTACAGGCGAGATAGAAGACTACATCAGCAAGCATACGGGACTTGACCTGAAGGCTTTTTTTGACCAATATCTCCGGACAACTAATATACCCAAACTGGATTATTATATCAAGGATGGAAAACTGAATTACAGATTTAATGACGTAGTCCCCGGTTTTTCATTACCCTTAACGGTGACCGCTGGCGAGACAACCGAAGCGATCAGGGTTTCTGGCAATTGGGCGTCAATAAAATGGAAGGGTGGCTTCAACGTAAAATTTTCGAATGACTTTTTGATCAAGGTGAAGAACGAAGAGTAATGGCAGCCTGACGAAAGGCCGCGCCATCATCGATTTTTTAAGAGTACCATTATTACTGCACAACCATTAATCTCAGCGTATGTCATATCGAATAGGACAGGGAATAGATTTCCATAAATTAGTAGAAGGCCGGGAGTTCTGGCTTGGCGGAGTGTTGATCCCACATACAAAGGGCGCCCTGGGCCATTCAGACGCCGATGTGCTGCTGCACGCTATATGCGACGCCCTGCTAGGCGCACTGAGCCTCGGCGACATCGGGCTGCACTTCCCGGACACCGATGCCGCATACAAAGGCATAGACAGTAAACTGCTCCTGCAACGCTCTTACCAGCTCGTTTGCGAAAAAGGGTATTGCCTCGTAAACCTAGACAGCACCATACTATTACAAGCGCCAAAGATCAGGAAATACGTGGATGAAATGCGTGCCGTTATCGCAAAGACACTCAATGTATCCATTGAGGATATCTCCATCAAGGCAACCACCACTGAGCAATTGAGCTTTATAGGGAGGGAGGAAGGAATTGTGGCCACGGCGCAGGTAATGCTTAGAAAAGCATAGCGTTAATTCTAAAATAATAGCGTGCAGTCCGCTGAAAACGGGCTAACTTTAAACAATCTAAATGGAAGTTTATGGCTTGGGAAGAAAAAGATAACGCACTATACCGGTGTTTTAAATTCAAGGATTTTGGCGAAGCGTTTTCATTCATGACGCATGTGGCGCTGATAGCCGAACTTCAGGGGCACCACCCTACATGGAAAAACACCTGGAACAAGGTAGAGATATGGCTGAACACTCATGACAAAGGGGATATAGTGACGGATGCCGACCACAAATTAGCGGCAGAGATCGACAAAATAACATCCAAATCCTAACCCGGGTTAGTTCACGTACTTGCCATCCGGACTATACATGACCGGGAGCAGCTTATGGTATTTTTCAAAATAATCGTAGCCCGTTTTCAGCTCCGCCCAGAAGTTTTGTTTATCCACGTCCTTTGCAAATTCATGGCTGAGGTAACTGATACCTGTTCTATTAAAACGGGTAGGGAATATATGTACCGGGATATTCACTTCGCCATTCAGCCGTGCACCGAGACAAACTGTATATATCTCCATGATCCCTTCATTGGTCATAGGCATACAACCAATGGTGACGCAGCCGCCATGAATATAAATATCACCCCCTAAGTCATTAACGCCACGCTGGCGGTCTGAAAAATTGGGATAGTTGAGCAGAAGGGAAAGGTAGTATTCACTGTTTGGGTTAAAGTCGTCAATAAAATAGTACCCTTCGGGCACCTGTCTGTCGCCCCGTGTGCGCTTTGGCCCCAACGAGCCTGACAAGGCGCAAATACGGTAAGTTTTCACCAGCTTGTATTCACCAGCCTCATTATTCCTCGCCCACAGTTCCATCTCATTTTGCGACTTAAAGACCCGTAGAAAAATATCTTTACAAGGATATTGCAGGTTCTTTTTTTTGAATTCCCGCGCCAGGGTATCGTTGTATTTCTTCCAGGCATCCGACACCCGTGACGAAGAAAATTGGGTCCTCCGGAAATTATCGGCATCGGGCTGGGCAAGTCCGGAGAGGCACAAAAATAAAAAGGCAATAGACATCAATGAGCGCTTAATTGAACTAACGGCCATTTATATAATTTATACAAAGGTAACAAGCTGAGAGTAAATTCTAACATCTGCTGTTGGCGGCAACCACAGAGATAATTGGCTTTTCGCAGGGATGGATCAATGTGAAATTTCAATATTTTTATATGCAATCGGCTACTGCCTTCTGTTTTTAACCAAAAATTAAAAATACAAATATAATTAAAAATATATTTTGATTTTCCTAACAAACACAAATCAGCTCTCGTCAATAATTGCGATACCAACTATTTTTTTAATTCTAAAAAAGACATTCTTATGAAAAAGACACTACTACTATCTGCCTTTCTGATCGGGCTGATATGCATTTCAAGACCGCAAAAAGCCGGGGCGCAGGTAACCGGCATTTCATTTTATCCGACGGACACACTCCGCACATACTGCTCACTTCCAAGCACCGATATATTCGGTGTTATTGGAAACCTAACAGGCTCTGTGCCAACTTCAGGTGATTCGGTCTCTATTTATGTGAATTTCGATGATGGATATGATACTACATTCCGAATTGCTGATGTTAGCTATGGGGGTACATCCGGCGGCTATTTTGAGGCTTCGATCAGCCACGGTTACACCTCTGCCGGCACATATACTCCATACGTGATAGCTACGTCGCTGAGCAGCATGTTATCGGCAACGAGGACAGATTACCCTTTCACGATAACGGGGTCCTGCTCCACACTTTCCGGCATCCTGTACGTAGATGCAAACAGCAATTGCGTGCATGACCCAGGAGAACTATACATGGTTTATGCACCTGTGCTGGCTGTAAACACATCAACTATGGACACTTTCTTAGGCGCATGGACGGACGACAGTGGATTTTATTCCATGACAATACCGGACGGCAGCTACACCATCATTGGCGCACCGGAAGTGCATTCCTACTGGTGGTGGTGGACTACATTATATGACTATTCCCTGAATCCTTCTTGCCCCTCAACCGGTACAGCAAGCGTAACACTGACTGGAACAGGCACTTACACTGAAAACTTTGCATTCCAATGTATTCCTATTGACACTTTTGATGTGACTGCTGAAGGCTACGGCTGGTGCTTTGTGCCTGGTGACACGAGCTGGGTATCCTTCTGGGTAGGCGATTGGGACTGGTATTGGGATTATACATGCAACACGCTCTCCTCAACCGTGACCCTAACACTTGATCCACGGCTCACCTACGCTGGCACTCCTTCTTACTATACAGCACCTACGTCTGTATCCGGCAGCACAATAACCTGGAATTTTACCACCGCCGATGATATGTTTGGATTCTATTCCGCCATCCGCGTTGCTGTAAGTACATCGGCTGTGCTTGGTGACACTATATGCAACTCTGTATATGCATCACCAACTTCATTGGTAGACCCTGACCTTACCAATAATACCTCAAACTTTTGCGGCATCGTAAGATCGTCATGGGATCCTAATGAGAAAGCAGTATCTCCACAAGGCACCGGCACTCAGGGATATATCCCGAATAATACCCAGCTCACGTATAACATTCATTTCCAGAATACCGGTACCGCCGCTGCCCGCAATGTAACGGTAGTGGATACCCTCAGCGCCAATGTAGACCCCAAAACACTCCATATCCTTAATTCATCAGCGCCTTGCGAAATGTACACTTCCGGCAATTTGGTAAGATTTGCCTTCAACGGGATCAACCTCCCGGATAGCGCTTCGAACCCGCTGGGGAGTATAGGCTCTGTAACGTACGCCATTATGCCTAAACAAGGGCTCGCGCCTTTGACCCAGATCACCAATCAAGCCGCGATCTACTTCGACTACAACCCTGCTGTGTGGACTAATGCTACACTAAATACCATTATGGGTACCACCGGCATCCCGCACGTAGCCAGCTCTGCATTCAAAGCGCTTGTTTACCCTAATCCGGCCGACAACACCGTATCTGCGGTTACTGACGACAAATCGGATTTCAATATGAATATCACCGACATACTGGGCCGCACTGTTGCATCGGGCAAGAGCCTTAACGGCAATGCTACAATCAGCACACAGAGCTTGTCTACCGGCATCTATATTGTGAAATTAGTGAACACCACAGGCAAGGAAATAACAACCAAGCTCACCGTGCAACACTAAGAAGAGTTTTGTTTTTAAGAGGGAGGGGCTGTTCCGGTAACACGGAACGGCCTTTTTTCCGTCAGTGCTGGAACATTTTTTCGCCTGCCAGGATTTCTGTACGCAGCCGGTTTTCCCTGGGCGGGACCGGGCAAGAAAAACCATCCGCATAAGCGCAATAAGGATTGTAACATTTATTGAAATCAAGCAATACTTTGTTGTCTTTGATATCTTTTATGGTGAGATCTATATACCGGCCCCCACCGTAAGTCGTTTCATAGTTTGTCTCGTCGTTAAACGGAATAAAAAGGTCATCCTGGTGGGCAGCCCCTGTTACCATATCTATAAACTGGTACACGTGAAGCGTAAGTGTGTCGCCATTCAAAATGAACTTAAGGACACCATATTCACGAAAGGGCTTATCCTTGCCGCTATGTGTGGGCACCATAAAGGGCACCGTGCCCGGAGTCTCTGTAAAATCTGCCCACACACGATAATGCTCATCAGGCGGAAAAAAATTCATGTATTTCACCTGCGCAGAAGTTATTGGGTGCCTGGGTTCGGCCAGCAGGTCATCAGTGTATCGTTTACGGAACTGGGCAATACTGTCAGCGTAACCCTGACCATAGGCACAGCCAACCGGAGCCAACAGCAATACAAAAAGAAAGGTTTTCATCATAAGCAATAACGACTTTATCTTGGATCAAAATGCAGATGAACTGTAGCCAATTAATCACTGATCATTTCTCTGGCCTCATCTGCGGGAAAAACAGCACATCCTGTATAGACACCTGCCCGGTAAGCAGCATGGCCAGGCGATCTATGCCAAACCCTATACCAGCCGTAGGTGGCATTCCATATTCCAGCGCACGTAAAAAGTCATAGTCAATGTACATTGCCTCATCATCCCCACGTTCCATTAGTTTTGCCTGCTCCTCAAACCGTTCGCGCTGTTCCAGCGGGTCATTGAGCTCGCTGTATGCATTGGCGATTTCCTTGCCATTGATCATCAGTTCAAAACGCTCTACCAGCCCGTCTTTTGAACGGTGTTTCTTCGTGAGCGGGCTCATTTCTACGGGGTAGTCGATGATAAAAGTTGGCTGGATGTAATGCTTCTCGCATTTGCCGCCAAAAATCTCGTCAACAAGCTTGCCCTTGCCCATAGAGGCATCGGTAGGAATATTGAGTTTGCGGCACACCTCCCTCAGGCCGTTTTCATCCAGGCCATTAACGTCCATACCTGTGTGTTCCTCAATTGCATCGTATATGCTTATACGCCTGTAGGGCGCTTTAAAATCTATTGCTACGCCCTCACTATTGTGCACTATTGTGGTACCATTTGTGGCTACAGCAGTTTGCTCCAGCATCTGCTCGGTGGTATCCATCATCCAGAAATAGTCCTTGTAGGCTACATAAAATTCCAGTACAGTAAATTCCGGGTTGTGTGTGCGGTCCATACCTTCATTACGAAAGTTGCGGCTGAACTCGTATACCCATTCAAAACCACCCACTATAAGCCTCTTGAGGTATAGTTCATTAGCGATACGCAGATAAAGTGGTATATCGAGTGCATTATGGTGCGTGATAAATGGCCTGGCTATGGCGCCGCCGGGTATGCTCTGCAGCACGGGAGTATCCACTTCAAGGGCGCCGTTTTCATTGAGAAACCCGCGGATAGCGTTTTTCATTTTTGTGATCTTTACAAAGGTCTCCCGTACCGATGGGTTCACGATCAGGTCGGCATAACGCTGACGATACTTAAACTCGAGGTCGGAGACTGCGTCAAAAACTTCACCATCTTTTTCCTTGATCACCGGCATAGGGTGCAGGCTCTTGGTAAGCAAGGTAAACTGCTCCACATGAATCGATGTTTCACCGGTCTTCGTGATAAACACAAACCCTTTGACGCCGATAATATCCCCGATATCTAATAATTTTTTCCAAACCGTATTGAACATGGTCTTGTCGTCACCGGGGCAAATATCATCCCTACGGATATACACCTGTATGCGGCCTGTACTATCCTGCAACACACCGAAATTGGCCTTACCCATGTCTCGTACACCCATCAGCCGGCCAGCCAGCGACACGGACTTAAACGCTTCCGCATTCCCTTCGTTGAACGCTTCTTTTATCCCGGCGGCAGTATGTGTTACTTCATAAAGCGGGGCGGGAAATGGCTCTATACCTAATGACCTTAATTCCGCCAGTTTTTCACGCCTGATTATTTCCTGTTCGCTAAGTGTATTTTGCATGGCTGCAAAAATAGTTGATTAGTTGGTTTATTGGTACAATTTTGAGCCGTGCCAGCTCACGCCAGCGGGAAAGTGACAATAAAGGTTGTGCCATTGCCAGGATTAGAGGACACCTCAATATTAGCTTTGTGGGCTTGCAGTATGTTCAGGGTGAAGGTGAGGCCAAGGCCCACCCCATTCCGCTTGTGGGTAAAATAAGGCTCAAAGAGCTTGCTGATATTTTCTTCGCTGATACCGCAGCCATTGTCAGCGATGGTGAGCACTGCAAGGCTATCTACCTGCTGCAAGGATATGTATAATCTCCCGACCTGTTCTTCCATTGCTTCTACCGCATTTATCACGATATTCAGCAATGCCAGCTTCAGCTTCTCGCGATCGGCCATGATATAAACTGCGTGCTCGGGATAGCTCACCTGCAGATTGATCCGTTTTAACGTAAGCCGGTCTATGGATGACGCGATCACATCATCAGCAATATTTTGAAACGGCACTTTATTGAGCATATTTTCAGAAGGCCGGGACGTATGGAGCAACTCGCTGATAAGGGCACTAATGCGCGTACTGTTCCGGTGGATGATAGACATGTATAACTGCATCTGATCGTCCTTTATCTCCTGCTGCATCTGCTCAATAGAAAGCATAATATTATTCAGCGGGTTTCTCACCTCATGTGCTATCGTCCTCACCAGCCGTCCGGCTGCGGCAAGTTTCTCACTTTGTAACGTTGTTTTTTCAATCTTTTTCAGATTGGTTATATCATGTATGATACCTTGCACGTATTTGGCCTCATGTTTGTTATCTTCGAACGCGAGCGTAAGGATACAATATCTCTTTTCCCCTTCCCTGGTAGTCAGCACCACTTCACGGTCTTCAACTTCCTGCCCGTTTTTTAACGAATAGAGCAATGATTTTCGCTGCTGGTCGTGCTGGGCCAGATCCGTGAGGTTCATTTTAAGTATCTCTTCCTTTTCATAGCCGAGCAGATTTTTAACCGCTTCGTTCACATCTTTGAAATTGAGCGCGTCGTCGGTGATAAACACAACATCCTTCGATTTTTCAAAAATGCTCCTGTATTTACGTTCGTTGGCCCTAAGCGCCTTCAGCGTGGAGGCGCGCTCCAGCGCATAACGGATGCACCGTTCCATTTTTTCTACGGAGAGCTCCGTTTTCACGAGGTAGTCTACAGCGCCAAACTGCATTGCCTGTATATCCACATTATAATTTCCCTTGCCCGTGAGCAACACAATAGGGTCTTCACAATGATTTCGGAGTGCTTCTTTCAGAAAATCCACGCCAGATTTCGCACCAAGCCGGTAGTCGACGAAATACAGGTCGTATTTGCGGAGCAGTAGGTTTTTTAAACCTTCGGTATAGTTTTTACCCCACTGAATATGGAATTGATTACCCGGAATTGCTTCTATATATTCCTTCGTCAGGATATAATCATCTTCATCATCATCAATAATTAATATATTGGCGGTGGAATGTTGGGTTTTCATAAAATCCTGTCTTTCAATTGGTGCTGCGGGAGGATGAACACAAAACGGGCCCCGGTATCCGGGATGTTCTCAGCATAGATCAGCCCATGGTGGTATTCCAGTATCTTTTTACAAATGGCGAGGCCGATGCCGGAGCCGGGGTATTCTGATTTGCCATGTAGCCTCTGAAATACCTGAAAAATCCTGGTAGCATATTCGTTTTCAAATCCGATACCATTATCAGTGATTTCAATCTTATGATAAATATTGCCAGGTATCAGCTCAAAACTGAGTTTCTCCTTGGCAGTCAATATTCTTGCATCTATGTTGATAACGGGCGGTACACCCTCTTTATGAAATTTAATGGCATTAGTGATGATATTACTGAACAATTGTTTCATTTGGGAGGATATTGCGTCCACTACCGGCAATCCGTGGGCGTTTATCGTTGTCCCCGACTCCTCAATAATCAGCTCCAAGTCTGTTTTCACCTGCTTCAGGATGAAATTAAGATTAGTGGTTTCAAATGACTGCTCGGTTTTCGAAACACGTGAGAATTCGAGCAGGTCATTAATGAGCATTCGCATATTCTCGGCAGAGGCAATGATCCGGGACAGATAGAGAGCACCATCTCCCGTAAGCACATCCTTATATTTTTCGCTGAGCCGGTCGCTGAACGTCGTTATCTTACGCAGGGGTTCCTGTATATCATGGCTGGCCACGTAGGCAAATTCCTCAAGTTCCCGGTTGGAATGGTTTAATTCCGCTACCTTGTTCTTTAGATTCTCCTCTATAAATCTCTGCTCTGTGACATCCCTGATGCTGCCAGACACTTTTAGCACTTCGCCTGCTTCATTCTTGATCACTTTAGCCAGGCTGTGAATGGTTTTCAAATTTTGTTTGGCCGTGATCATCTTAAATTCGAAATTCAGGTCTTTTCCAGTCGTCAGTGCCGCCTGTATGGTTTCCTTCACGCGCGCAGTGTCGTTGGGATGAATAAATGAATCAGCAAATTCGCTATTGATATCGTGTATCGTCCGTTCCACCTCATAAATATTGTAAACCCCGTCTGACCAAAAGATTTTATCGGCGCCCAAAATCCATTCAAATGTGCCGAATGACTCACCGTCAAACTGCTCCAGGAATATCTCCTTGGTATCGAAAGAAATAAAAGGCATCCCCCATTTTGACAGATCGGGATGCATCAGGAGATGGTAATACTTCTCGCCATTCGCCTCTTCCTTAAAAATGGGCGAGGCATACAAGTAGTATGGCCTTACTGTGCCATTCTTCGCCCTGAGTGAATAAATTACGTAATGGGACCTCGCAAGCATGTCATCTTCTACACCTTGCAATTGATTGAGGAGCAGGTCCATCTGGTATCCTTCCAGCAGACTCGAAAGAAACAGTCCATTGGCTTCGATGTCGTCATTAGAGTAGCCTAAATAGTGTTCGAACTGTTTGTTGACGAACAGAATTTTATAATCAGTAGCCTGTAAAATTGCAGCCATTCCTGACCCTCCTGCAGCGATACCTTTAATAAACTTATCTCCGGGAATAAGGTGTGTACCTTCTTTGTTTTCCATCCGCCCGGCAATGATGCGCTCCATAGCTTTGATTGTGTGTGTGTTGGACTTAAGTTATCAACTCGTAATTAGCCAATGATTTTGCGTTTTATTAATCCATATTAAATTCCTTGAATTGCCGCATTTTATTGTAGAGCGTCTTCCGGTCCACGTTAAGCAGCGTCGCGGCCTTACTTTTATTGTAGTTGGCCTGCTTTAACGCATCAAGTATCACCTCATATTCTGCGTCAATGTTTGCCGATTTCAATTTATTTTCAAACGACATATTATTAGTTGGGCTTTGACTATTTTCCTTTCGTTCAGATACGGAAGTAGCGGGTGACTCGAACTGCAATTTATAAAAATTATTAATTTCAAAGGGTAAAGATTTAACTTCCACGAAGTCCCCATCGGTTAAAAGCGTAGCCCGTTTAATCACGTTTTTTAATTCTCGGAGGTTACCATACCAAATATAATTATTAAGTATATCTTCCACTTCACGGGTGAATCCCTTTACATCCTTGCCAAGTTCGTCATTGGTCAGTTTGAGGAAATGCCGTGCAAAAAGCATAATATCTTCCTTGCGTTCGCGCAGGGATGGGACTTCAATACTGAACTCATTAAAGCGGTGATACAAGTCCTCACGGAATTTCCCGGTACGAGAAGCATCCCACAATCTTTCATTGCTCGCTATGATGATGCGCACATCTATCTCTATATCCTTAATGCCCCCTACCCTGCGTATTTTGCGCTCCTGTACCACGCGCAGCAGCGATACCTGTACCTCATACGATAGGTTACCTACTTCGTCCAGGAATATCGTGCCCTCATTTGCAATTTCCAGGCTACCGATCTTTTGATTGAGCGCTCCGGTGAATGCACCTTTTTCATGCCCGAATAATTCACTACCTGCGAGATCTTTAGAAAGTGCGCCACAATCTATGGCCACAAAAGGCTTATCTGCACGCTTGCTTTTCTGATGGATCTGGTGGGCGATACCCTCCTTTCCGCTGCCACTTTCACCGTATATGATCACGCTGAAATTGGTGGGCGCAACAAGCTCTATTTGCTTCATGATCGTAGCAAACTCAGGGCTGTCGCCTGTAATGTATTGGCTGCCATTGGAAAACTTAGACCGTTGAACGGGAGCTGGCGCCCCATCAAAACTTGCCTTTGGCGCGCTCGCACCACCTTCAGTGGTCCCGGGTATCGCCTTCTTTATAGTCATTAATATTTCGTCGGGGAACAGCGGCTTGGTCACATAATCATACGCGCCGAGTTTCATTACTTCCACCGCATCCTTTACGTCGCTATAACCCGTTATAATGATGACCGGGACAGCAGGATGTGCTTCTTTGACCTTCAACAGGAGTTCCATACCGGTCATATCATCTAGGCGAAAATCTGATAAAACAAGCAACGGCTTGCTTTTCTTGATCCACTCCACCGCTGCTTTGCCACTATTTACGCTTGCAACAAGATACCCATTCCTGGTCAAAAAACGGGTAAGAAGCAAGCACATGTCATTATCATCATCTACTACAAGTATTTTATCCATAGCTACTATTGTGTGTCAAATATAAGGTTTTAAATCTGCAACTTCCCCGGTTAATAAGGGAGTATATAAGTACCTTTATGTTATTTATCCCTACGCCCATACCGCCCTTATCTGGGCAATTGGCACCTGCATTTGCTCCCTGTACTTTGCTACTGTTCGCCGGGCAATATTTATACCTTTTTCTGAAAGCAGGCCCACGAGTTGCTGGTCTGTGAAAGGATGTTTTTTATCTTCCGCTTTTAACGCTTCACCAATTACCGACTGTATTACTTTATTGCTTATCACGGTTCCTTTTTTATCTGCGATCCCCTCGCTGAACAATTCTTTGAGGAACAACAGGCCAAAGTGCGTCTCGGCGTATTTATTACTGGTGATCCTTGAAACGGTAGATATGTCAAGACCGGTCACTTCAGCCACGTTCCGCAGTACCATCGGCTTCAACAACCTTATGTCACCTTCCATGAAATATTCATATTGGATATCGGTAATGCACCGCATGATGCGCATCATAGTATCCTCTCTTTGCCTTACCGCGTTTACAAACCACTGGGCACTGTTGAGTTTGCTGCGGATGTACTGATTGGCCGTCTTATCCTTGCTGCTTGTCTGCCCTGCCAGTTGGTCATAAAGCGACTGATTGATGTGGACCGTGTCTGCCCGGCTGGAATAGAGGTTTACCTGTATGGCATCGCCATAATTCGTGATGATAAAGTCAGGAATGATGGTATTCTTGGGATCGTGGCGATACTCTTCCGTTACGGGGTAGAATTTAAGTCGCCCTATCAGGTTCAGCACTTCGCGCAATTCATCGTCGTCGATTTTCAGCGTGTGCTGTAATTTATCAAACTGCCGGTGCATCAAGTCGTTGTAATACTGTTCCAATAGCAGTACCGCACATTTTACCTCTTGCTTGCCGGAGTCCATTGCCTTGAGCTGTAAGAGCAGGCACTCCCTGATAGAGCAGGCCCCCACACCCACCGGATCAAGCGACTGGATGATCGCCAAGCCTTTTGACACGCGTTCCATTTCAATAAGTTCGTGAAAATGGAACGACATATCATCAATGACCTCGTCGATGGGACGATCGATCAGCCCATGGGGGCTTAAAATATCAATTAAATATTCTGCGCAGGCCCTGTCATTTTCGTCAAGGGATAATAGCGACAATTGCTGTTTCAGGTCTTCCTTGAACGTGCTGAGGTTAACTATCGGTGTATCCGGCGCTACTTCATAGTCGAAGTAATTCTGGTATTCCGACTTAAAATCCGGGATGTCATCAAACCCATGCTCTTCCCAATCTTCGAAATCCTGAACAGTATCCTTTGAAACCGTTGAGTCCTCTTCACTGCTCTTTTCCTCAAGGGTGTCTAGGAATGGGTTTTCTTCAAGCTCATTTTTTATTCGTTGCTCTAATTCCATAGAATTAAGGAAATAGAGGTTCAACAACTGTATTTGTTGCGGTAATATTTTCAGATGTTGCCGTTGAAATTGTTGTTGCGCAAGCATAATGTTTTATTTTAGTGATTAGCGTACCTAAATCAATCTTAAAGCCAAACTCAACTTTTAAACACATTTAATTATCACTCTTCATAAAAAGCTTATTTATCATTACATTACACAAGTGATATAAATAACCTAATAAATAAAAAACCAGAAATAGATAATTATTTTTGAAATGCTGAGGAATTTGTTCTACAAAATGTAGCTTTGAAAAGCAATGAGAAGAAGGCTGGTAATATTTATTGTTGCTTTTTGCGTATCGTTCGTCCTGATGGTGGGGTTGTCCTTATTCTCTATGGAACGTTTCTCAACATATACCGCTTATTCAGACCAGGTAGACCATACAAATTCTGTAATTCAATACATATTAAAGACTGAGATAGCATTAAAAGATGTGGACAGGGCAGAACGCGGCTACATGATCACACATGATACCATGTACCTCCGTTACTTCAATAATAACATTGACAGCCTCTACACAATGGTCGCCGACATAAACAGCCTTACAGAGGACAACCCCGCACAAACAACAAATATTGCGCTGATAAAAAGCAGTATCGCATTGCGCATAGCAGCGGCCCGAAACAATGTAGCCTACGTTGACACCTCGCATTCGCCCGCACTTTCCAAATATTATTACGACAGCCGTGGATTGATGCTTGAATGCTCCCGCCGAATGCGCGAATTGCTTACCACGGAAAAAAAATTACTGGAAACGCGGTTTGAGGGAGAGCGGTTCTACCAGGAATTGACCACTGACACGCTTAAGTACTTGCTATTCATATTTTGCGTGATCACGCTTGTGCTGTTTGCGCTGATGATACGTGAACTGCGCGGAAAAATGACTTTCCAGGTGGAACTGGAGGCAAAGGTCATTGATCTGAAACGGTCCCACACGGAACTACAGGAAATAGCTTATGCTGCATCGCATGACCTCCAGGAGCCATTACGAAAAATACAGGTATTCAGCGATATGTTCCTATACCAAAGTGCAACGAAACTTGGCGATGGGGAACGGGCTACAATTGGCCGCATACATGATTCGGCAAACCGGATGCAGGTCTTGATCACAGACCTCGTGAGCCTTACCAGCCTCACCAAAATTGATGAGCCAAAGACAACTGCCGATCTTAATAGCGTACTACAATATATTCTTATTGATCTGGATGAACTAGTAAAGAAAAAAAATGCTACCATCAACGTCCAAAATCTGCCGGTGATCAAGGGGTATCGGAGCCAGCTCAAAATATTATTTACTGCTTTGCTGGACAATTCATTGAAGTTTACACCCGAGGGAGTTAAGCCCATGATATCCATTGAGTGGGCATACACCAACGGGTTAGAAATAGCCGACAAGAACCCCAACCTGGCAAAAAAGAAATTCATCAGGATCACCTGCTCCGATAATGGCATTGGGTTCGACGATCAGTACATCAGCAAAATATTTATGATTTTCCAGCGCCTGCACCCGGTTGAGTCTGAATATAAGGGCAAGGGGATTGGCCTGGCCATTTGTCAGCGTATCATGGCCAACCATGAAGGGTACATCATAGCACATGGTGAGCCACAGGTTGGCGCTAAATTCATGCTGTTCTTCCCTGTAGAAGATTAAGTATTAGCCAACCGCACAGCAATAGCACCAGGTTGCGGAGCCATAAAACAATGGATTTTCCGTAATATTGCACTCTTTTTAAATAATTTGATGAACAAATCAGTCGCATTTCACACTTTAGGGTGCAAACTCAACTATTCCGAGACTTCGACACTGGGCCGTATGCTGGAGGCAGACGGTTTTGAGAAGAAAGATTTCATGGAAGAAGCTGATGTGTATGTGATCAATACCTGCTCGGTTACCGAAAATGCCGACAAAGAATGCAGGATGATGGTGCGCAGAATACAAAAACGGGCGCCGGAAGCCCTTGTGGTCATCACCGGTTGCTATGCGCAGTTAAAACCAAAGGAAATAGCGACAATCAAGGGTGTGGACCTGGTGTTGGGGGCGGCCGAAAAATTCAATCTTTCAAAACATTTAAAGGAACTCACCAAGGGACCTGCAGATGGCGGAGGGGCAAAGATATGCTCCTGCGATATTGAAGAGACATCTGGCTTTCACAGTTCTTTTTCTATTAATGACCGTACACGTGCTTTCTTAAAAGTACAGGACGGCTGCGACTACAACTGTAGCTTCTGCACCATACCACTGGCCCGCGGCCATAGCCGCAGCGATACTATAACCGGAGTTATAAGCAACATGCATGAGTTAGCCGCCACTGGCACCAGGGAAATAGTGCTGACCGGCATCAACCTCGGCGACTTCGGCAAGGGGGATAACGGTGGCAAAAGCCATGAAAGTTCATTTTATGAACTTATCCAGGCCATGGACGCGGTAGACGGCATAGAACGCATACGGATCTCCAGCATAGAGCCAAACCTTCTGAGCAATGACATCATAGAATTTGTTGCACGGTCAAAGCGCTTTATGCCCCATTTTCATATCCCGCTGCAAAGCGGGAGCAACGCTGTGCTGGCCGCGATGCGCAGGCGCTACAAAAGAGAACTTTATGAAGACAGGGTCAATTATATCAAGGAACTAATGCCCCATTGCTGTATTGGCGCGGACGTGATCGTAGGATTCCCAGGCGAAGACGACGGTGCATTTAAAGAAACATTTGATTTCCTGCACCGGATTGACATCAGTTATCTCCACGTCTTTACTTATTCTGAACGGAGCAATACCCATGCGCTGGACTTAAAACCCATAGTACCCATACATAAGCGGCACGAACGAAACCAAGCCCTCCGCAATCTATCGTTTCAGAAAATGCGGTATTTTGAAGAGCAAAATACAGGGGTAACCCGGCAGGTATTATTTGAAAAAGCAGATACTAATGGCCTTATGGAAGGCTTTACAGATAATTACATTAAGATACAGACTCCCTACAGGAAAGAATGGGTAAACAACTTAGTTAATTGGGCCCTGTAGGATAATAGAGATAAATATTTAATGGCTCATTATACCCCCATAGGAAACTGCTGATTTATAAAATAACCGAATTCAACACCACAATCTGATCATTATCCGTTGAAAAGTATACCGAGCGCCATACTGGAAGACCTACGCCGCTTGCCCGGCTTTGATGAACCCGCGTTCATTGAAGCGCATGGCCAACCACCGGTAACGTCCATACGCCTCAACCCCGCCAAGGAGACGGGACAAATTTCAGGCTCTATGAGGGTGCCCTGGTGTGAAAATGGCCTGTACCTCAGCGAGCGCCCGGTTTTCACCCTCGACCCTGCTTACCACGCCGGCGCATATTACGTTCAGGAAGCGTCTTCCATGTTTTTAGGCCATATCCTGAAAGGCATATTAGCAGGAAAAACAAACCTGCGTGTGCTTGACCTTTGTGCCGCGCCCGGTGGGAAAAGCACCCTGATTGCATCCATGCTCGATAAAGACAGCTTGCTGGTCTCAAATGAGGTCATCCGCTCCAGGGCCTCTATCTTAGATGAGAATATGGCGCGCTGGGGATACATGAATACCTGGGTGAGCGGAAACGACCCACGGGATTTCGGCAGATTGAGTGGCTACTTTGATATCATTGTTGTAGATGCGCCGTGCAGCGGGTCCGGCCTTTTTCGAAAAGATGTAAGAGCCTTGGACGAGTGGAGTGAAGCAAATGTGGAGCTTTGCGGCGGCCGCCAGCAACGGATATTGGCTGATGTATGGCCAGCGCTTAAGGAAGGCGGCATCCTTATCTATGCCACCTGCTCCTACTCCATCCGCGAAGATGAGCAAATATTGGATTGGATTGCTGACGAATATAGTGTAGATTCCATACAGGTAGCAACTGATCCTGAATGGGGCATTACGCAAGTCTCGTCTGACAAACGCATGACCGGGTACCGGTTCTTTCCGGATAAAGTAAAAGGGGAAGGATTTTTTATTGCTGCATTACGCAAAAGCGAACCAACAGAGTCACTTCGCCCCATGCGCTTCAAATCAGCAAATGACAAAAAAACAGAACAAAATACAAGCTATCTGCTAAAGGAAAATAACTACGTTTATTTAAA
>Ga0364867_10172_pt1 | contig 43345 bp, 32 predicted proteins | sample ExccelAu500001D4_3_FD_206915 | JGI IMG/M metagenome (GOLD analysis project Ga0364867, IMG submission 206915) | Enriched cells from Trout Bog Lake Hypolimnion, Wisconsin, USA - BchlTB.Aug13.5000.01.D4 | ecosystem: Environmental > Aquatic > Freshwater > Lake > Hypolimnion/Profundal zone | place... | reverse complement strand
GGATCAGGGATAGGATTGGCCATAACAAAAAAATTTACAGCAGAGAATATTACCACTATCATAATAGGAAGGGATGCAGCAAAGCTAAACAAAGCAAAAGCTGAACTGGGTGATTTATGTATTCCGGTTTCATTTGATTTAAATAATCTTTCCGGAATTCCTGCATTAATAACAGACCTGATTGGAAAGTTTGGAAAGATAGATATTCTTGTAAATAATGCAGGGATCAATCAGAAAAAAGAATTTACTGAAGTAACAGATGAAGACTTTAACCGTATCATCCATACGAATGTTGTTTCAGTATTTTCTTTATCCAGGGAAATTGCGAAGCATATGATTGAAAATGAAAAAGGGTGTATCATTAATATCAGTTCAATGGCTTCTCAATATGGCCTTCCCAAAGTTATAGCTTATACAGCATCTAAATCTGCCATAGAGGGGATGACCAGGGCGATGGCTGTAGACCTGTCACCCAGGGGAATCAGGATCAATTGTATTGCTCCCGGGTTTATTGCAACTGAGATGAGTGCGAAAGCTTTGAATAATGATCCTTTACGGAAACAAAAAGTGTTGTCAAGAACTCCAATGGGAAAGCTTGGAGAACCATCTGATATTGCTGATACCGCTTATTTTTTAGCATCTGATGCTGCTAAATATTTAACAGGTGTTATTATCCCTGTGGACGGTGGAAATAGCATTGGATTTTAACAGCAACTTACAATCACATTTCATGAAAGCAATTAGTTTAATCACTTGTCTGTTATTTAGTTATAATGTTGTTAATGCACAGTTTAAAATTACTGAAAAAGATTCTGCAAATGTAACTGCAATCGTTTCTAATGGAAAGACTACCAGTATTTATACAGATCCTGGGGATGATTGGTTAATCCAAAAATCAGCACAAATGTTGCAACAGGATATTGAAAGGGTTTCTGGTAAAAAGCCAGAACTCATTCATTCCATTACGGTTGTACCTGGGAATTTAATAGTTATAGGAACAGTTTCCGGTTCTGCGTTAATAAAGCAATTAACTGCCAAAAGGAAATTAAATGTCACTAACCTGATTGGGCAATGGGAAGCATGTTCCATTACAACAATCCGCATGGTTACTCCTGCAATTAGAAATGCTTTGGTTATTACCGGAAGTGATAAAAGGGGTACGGCTTTTGGTGTATTTGAATTGTCTAAGCAAATGGGTGTTTCCCCCTGGTACTGGTGGGCTGATGTTCCGGTAAAAAAGAAAGAGGAAATCTTTATCACAAATGGAACATACCATTATAATTCACCATCAGTTAAATACCGGGGAATTTTTATTAATGATGAAGCACCTGCTTTCTCCGGATGGGCTAAGGAGAAGTTTGGTGGTGTAAACCATTTGGTGTATGAAAAAATATTTGAACTGCTCCTTCGTTTGAAAGCAAATTATTTATGGCCTGCCATGTGGGGCAATGCGTTTAATGCTGATGATACACTGAATCCTGTTTTGGCAGACAAATATGGTATCGTAATGGGCACTTCCCATCATGAACCTATGCTTCGTGCCCAGCAGGAATGGAAAAGATATGGCCATGGGGCCTGGAACTATCAGACTAATGATTCTGTATTAAGGGATTTCTGGAAACGAGGAATTCAGCATATGGGCAAGCATGAAAGTATCGTTACCATCGGTATGCGGGGAGACGGGGATGAACCAATGACTGAGGGTACTGCTATTTCCTTATTGGAAAAAATAGTGGCAGATCAGCGAAAAATCATTACAGATATAACAGGTAAACCTGCAGCTTCACAACCACAGTTATGGGCATTGTATAAGGAAGTGCAGGATTATTATGATAAAGGTATGCGTGTGCCGGATGATGTTACGCTATTGTTATGTGATGACAACTGGGGTAATATCCGGAAACTACCTAAACTTTCTGATCCAAAAAGAACCGGGGGATATGGTATTTATTACCATTTTGATTATGTAGGAGATCCGAGAAATTATAAATGGATTAATACCAATAATATCGCCCGTGTTTGGGAACAAATGCACCTGGCTTATTCTTATGGAGTGGATAGAATATGGATTGTAAATGTTGGGGATTTAAAACCAATGGAATGCCCTATCAGCTTTTTTCTGGATTATGCATGGGATACAAAAAAATGGAATGAAGACAATATCAATTCCTTTTTTACGGAATGGGCGGGGGAACAATTTGGCAAAACCTATGCTACAGAGATTGGCAGTATACTTCAAAGATACAGTCAGTTAAGTGCAAGACGGAAACCAGAATTACTGACTGCGGATACTTATAGCCTGAATCATTATGATGAAGCCGAAAGGGTTACTACTGAGTTTGAACAATTGCTGACAGATGCGGAAAAAATCAACGCAATGCTGCCTGTTGAATGCAGAGATGCTTTTTTTCAATTGGTACTGCATCCGGTAAAAGCCTTCACCAACCTGCAAAAATTGTATACTACTGTTGCTCTGAACAGACAAGCAGTAAGATATAAACAGTCTAATGCAGGCAAATTGGCAGAACATGCTAAAATCCTTTACATGAAAGATTCACTTATTTCCCTGCAATACAACCAGCTGGCTAATAGTAAGTGGAACCATATGATGGACCAGACGCATATTGGATATACTTACTGGCAGCAACCACCAGTAAATAAAATGCCTGAAGTATTCGATGTTCCTGCAGATTCAGTACAACCTGAAGTGGTATTTATTAAGGCAAAAGACAGGACTGCAAAGCAACTAATTCCTGCTGCCAAAAAAGGTAATATTTTTTATGAGCAAAATGGTTATTTATCAATAGATGCAGCACACTTTACAAAAGCTATAACTAAAACTGGCATTAGTTGGAAAACAATACCTGGAATTGGTAGAAATTCTTCAGGTATTACCATCTTTCCGGTTACCGCCACTGCACAAATGCTGTCTTCCAAGAGTCCGCACCTTGAATATGAATGTTATACATATGACAGCGGCACTCTGAAAATTAATTCCTATTTCTCACCCACACTCAATTTTCATAATACGGAAGGGCTAAAAGCTGCTATATCTGTTGATGAGGAAACACCTCAGCTAATTAATATCAATGAAGGACAGCATAATCAGCAAACCTGGGGAAAGTGGGTGGCTGATAATATTATTATTAAAAGCACAGTTCATACTTTACTGAAGCCAGGTAAACACATTATCCGTTATTGGATGGTAGATGCCGGTATTATACTTCAAAAAATTGTGGCAGATGCGGGTGGATTATTAACAAGTTATTTAGGGCCGGAAGAAACAAAACTGGATAAATGAAATTGAAATATAAAATTAATTGATAAAAAAAATATGAAAACAAAACGATTTAATCTTGCTATTGTGATTGCGATTGCTGTCTTGTTTATTTTTTGTACCGTTACAAAAAATAAAGTCGGTAATACCAGTTTGCAAAAAGCTTTCCAGGGCAAATTTTTGATTGGCACGGCATTAAATGCAAGTCAGATTGAAGAAAAAGAACCCTATGCATCTAAACTGATTCCACAACAATTTAATGCAGCCACTCCGGAAAATATTATGAAGGCGGAAATTATTCACCCTGCCTGGGATACTTATAATTTTGATCTGGCTGATAAACTGGTTGCATATGGAAAAAAATATGGCATAAAAATTAATGCCCATAACCTAATATGGCATAGTCAATTACCTCCATTTGTCAGAAGAATAACGGATGCAGATAGTTTAAAAATGTATTTTGAAGATCACATTACCACTGTTGCATCCAGATATGATGGTAAAGTTTATTCCTGGGATGTGGTGAATGAAGCACTAAATGAAGACGGCACATTACGAAATTCCATTTTTCTTCAAAAATTAGGTCCGGATTATATTGTAGAAGCTTTCAGGTTAGCAGCAAAAGCAGCCCCTAACACAAAACTTTATTATAATGATTACAACATTGAACAGCCTGAGAAAAGAGCCGGCGCCATTGAAATTATTAAAAAAATAAAGGCTGCTGGAGTTAGAATTGATGGTGTGGGAATTCAGGGCCATTGGCATATGAATGATGTTCCATTGGAAAAAATAGAGGAAAGCATAAAAGAATTTGCCGCTTTGGGAATTGAAGTAATGTTTACCGAACTTGATTTAAGTGTTTTACCAAATCCTACAGGCAGGCCGGGTTCTGCAGATATAAGCCAGACAGCTGCCTATAATGAAAAAATAAATCCTTATACAAAAGCATTACCCGATTCAGTTCAAAAGAAATTAGCTCAGTCTTATTCAGATCTGTTTACACTATTTCTGAAATACAAGAAAAACATAAGCCGTGTAACCTTTTGGGGGGTGGATGACGGGCAATCCTGGCTGAATGATTTCCCAGTACGCGGACGTACAAATTATGCACTGTTATTCGACAGAAACCTAAAACCAAAGGAAGCCTATTACAAACTGATTGAATTGGCTAAACAAAAGCAATAATCATTAAATAAACATTTCTCAAGCATATTAATCTTATACTATGGATCAATCTTCAAAAAAAATATCAGTACTGGAAAAAGTGGGTTTTAGCTTAGGTGACAGCGCTGCAAATTTTATCTTTCAAACTATTATGCTACTGCAACTTAGTTTTTACACCAACACTTTTGGAATCAGTGCCACAGCTATAGCGGTCCTTTTCCTGGTAGGCCGATTGGTTGGAGCATTTGCAGATCCTGTTATGGGTGTTATAGCTGACAGAACCAATACCCGTTGGGGAAAATTCAGGCCCTGGATTTTATGGACGGCTATCCCCTTTGGTATTTTCGGATTTCTAGCTTTTTATACACCGGATTTAGGGCAAACAGGAAAAATTATCTGGGCATTTGCCACTTATATTCTTTTAATGCTGGTGTATTCTGCCAACAATATTCCATATTCCGCACTGAGTGGTGTAATTACCGGAGATCAGAAAGAAAGAAACAGTTTATTCTCTTTCCGTTTTGTATTTGTAGTCCTGGCCACCATTGCCATTCAGGGTTTTGCTATACCAATGGTTAGCCATTTTGGAAAAGGTGATAGTGCAAAAGGATATATGATTACGATGGGAATTTTCAGTGCACTGGCAGTCTTATTTTTCATTGCTACATTTTCCTGGACAAAAGAAAGGGTTAAACCCAATCCTGAACAAAAACAATCACTTAAGCAGGATATATCTGACTTAATGAAGAATGGCCCCTGGGTGATTATGTTCCTGATTTTTGTAATGATGTTTATTTTTCTGGCTGTACGAAATGGTATGCTTCTTTTCTTCTTTCAATACAATCTTGACATTTCAAGTATGACAGTATTTTTAAGTAATCTGAACCATGGCACGTTTGGCCTGCTTGAAAAAATAGGGATGGCTGGTAATAATGCAGATGTAGCAGGAAGCGTATTTGGGATTACAAATATTTTTGGACAGTTAGCCAGTATTTTAGGTATTATAGTTTCAAACCTCCTGGTTAGCCGGATTGGGAAAAGAAATGTATTTGTATTGGGTTTAGCTTTGGCCACTGTTTTCGCTGCTTTATTTTATATAGTTCCTCCCACAGGAATTGCGCTGGTTTTAATTTTACAGATACTCTTTAATTTCTCCTGGGGTATTACCATGCCGGTACCATGGGCAATGATGGCCGATGTTGCCGATTATTCAGACTGGAAATTTAACAGAAGGTCAACCGCCATTGTATTCGCAGGTATTGTAATTGGATTAAAAGTTGGTTTAGCCATCGGAGGCGCCATCAGCAGTATGTTATTGCAATGGTCAGGCTATGTGGCACCTCCTGCAAATGTTTCATGGATTGCACAAAGTGCATCAGCCATATCGGGCATTCGTTTAGCAACAAGTATTTATCCGGCCATTGCCATTGTCTTAGTAATTATTTTATTGTTTTTCTATAAGATAAATAAAAGCATGGAAATTAAGATGCAGGATGAACTGGCTGAACGGCGCAAAGCATATTAATACAAACTACTTTCTATCCATAAAAATATCCAGTATAACCATACAAAATTTAAACTAATGTCAGAAGAAAAAAAATTAAACCCTATATCTGCACCTTTAATAAAAAGTATTTATACCGCAGACCCTTCCGCTCATGTATTTAACGGAAAAATTTATATTTATCCATCACATGATATAGATGCCGGAGATGCATTTGATGATTTGGGTAGCCATTTTGCAATGGAAGATTATCATATCTTATCAATGGATACCCCTGCTGATGAAATAGCAACAGATCATGGAGTTGCCTTACATGTAAAAGATGTGAAATGGGCAGAACGACAAATGTGGGCTCCTGATGCGGCAGAAAAAAATGGTAAATATTATTTATACTTTCCAGCAAAAGATTATGATGGCATTTTTCGGATTGGAGTAGCTGTAAGTGATACACCGACTGGTCCGTTTATTCCGCAGCCGGAAGCCATTACAAACAGTTTTTCGATTGACCCTGCTGTGCTTCAAGATGAGGATGATAGTTATTATATTTATTTTGGGGGAATATGGGGGGGGCAATTACAACGCTGGAGAGCCGGAACATTTAATGGTGACCAGGCAGAAAGTCCTTTTGCATTTTTACCCAATGAAAATGAACCTGCTTTATGTGCTAAAGTCGCTAAGCTTACAGATGATTTATTAGAATTTGCAGAAGCACCGAAGGATGTGGTGATTCTTGATGAGTTGGGCAATCCATTATTACAGGGAGATACCGACAGGAGATTTTTTGAAGCTTCCTGGATGCACAAGTACAATGGTAAATATTATTTTTCTTATTCCACAGGGGATACCCATTTTCTGTGCTATGCTATAGGTGAAAACCCATATGGACCCTTTACTTATGGCGGAAGGATTTTGGAACCTGTGATAGGCTGGACTTCACATCATTCCATTTGTGAGTTTGAAGGCAAATGGTATTTATTTTACCATGATAGCAGTTTAAGCGATGGAGTAACTCATCTCAGATCAGTAAAAGTTACTGAATTGAATTATGATGAGGATGGAAAAATAATCACGATTGTCCCTTATAAATAAATAAAATGAAACTGTATAAAATTGTTGGATTGTGTTTTGTTTTTTTAGCCGGCACTTCAATAACTTTTGCACAGGTGCGCCTGCCCAGATTAATCAGAGACAGTATGATTTTGCAAAGAGATATACCTGTGAAAATCTGGGGATGGGCTTCAAAGAATGAGAAAGTTAAAATATTATTTAATAATAAGACTTACAAAACAGTTGCTGATACCAATGGAAAATGGAATGTGATATTGCCTCCAACTAAAGCTGGAGGACCCTATCAAATAAGTTTTACCGCTTCAAATAGTATTACCGTAAAAGATATTTTGTTTGGTGATGTATGGATCTGTTCGGGGCAATCTAATATGGTGCATCAGATGCAATTGCATAGTGTAAGATATGCTGATGAAATAGCTGGTGCAGATAATCCTGCAATAAGGCATTTCTGGATTCCCACTTTGACTGATATGCAAAAACCGCAAGAAGATTTACCTGTGGGTAATTGGAAATCAGTCAATCCAAAAGATGTGTTGGATTTTTCAGCTGTTGCCTATTTTTTTGCAAAGAAAATATTTGAAAAATATCAGGTACCCATTGGTTTGATCAATGCCAGTGTAGGCGGTAGCCCAATAGAAGCATGGATAAGTGAAGATGCTTTGAAAGATTTTGATTTCATTGAAAAGAACATTCAAAAAAATAAAGATACTGCCTACATTAACAGCTTTAACAGAAGATCATTTGCTAATTTTTCCGGGTCAAAACAGGAAGATAAAGGATTAACCGAAAAGTGGTACGATACCAGCTATATTCCCAAAGGATGGCATACAATTACTGTTCCGGGCTATTGGGAAGACCAGGGTGTAAAAGATTTAGATGGTATTGTTTGGTACAGAAAAGAGATTGAAGTGCCAAGAGCAATGATTAATATTCCTGTCAGGCTTTTTCTGGGCAGAATAGTGGATGCCGATAATGTTTATATCAATGGAGTGCAGATTGGCAACACAACCTATATGTACCCGCAGAGAAGGTATACTGTACCTGCAGGAATACTAAAGAAAGGCAAAAATCTTATTGTAATTAAAGTGCAAAACAATGCAGGCAAAGGAGGTTTTGTACCGGATAAACCTTATTATTTATTTTCAGGAAAAGATACCATTGATGTAAAAGGATACTGGCAATATAAAGTAGGTGCAGTGTTTCCACCTGCAAAGGGTTTTACTGGCGGGGGCATCAATGCTCAAAATCAACCTGCTGCATTATATAATGCTATGATAGCACCTATAACCAATTTTTCCTGTAAAGGCTTTCTTTGGTACCAGGGCGAATCCAATACGGGCAGGGCGAAAGCGTATGAAAAATTGCAGGCAGCATTAATAAACGACTGGAGAAATAAATGGAAGGAATCGGAAGCAGCATTTTTATATGTGCAGTTACCTGGTTTTATGGATATGAATTATCTGCCTTCAGAAAGCCAATGGGCCGAACTTAGAGAAGCACAATTACACTCATTGTCAGTTTCCAATACAGCCATGGCAGTTGCCATTGATTTGGGCGAATGGAATGATATCCATCCGGACAGAAAAAAAGAAGTGGGAGATAGATTAGCCCTGGCTGCTGAAAAAATTGCGTACAAGGAAAGAGATATTGTCTATTCAGGACCTTTGTATCATTCCTCAACCATCGATGGAAGCAAAATCATTCTTTCATTTACCAATACTGGCTCAGGGTTAATTACTAATGACGGTGAAGAACTACACTACTTTTCTATTGCAGGAGTAGATAAAAAATTTGTTTGGGCAAAAGCAAAGATAGAGGGTGATAAAATAATTGTATGGAATGAGCAAGTCATTCATCCATTGTATATAAGATATGCCTGGGCCGATAATCCTGATGGGGCAAATTTATATAACAAAGAGGGTTTGCCTGCATCACCATTCAGAACAGATCAATAACTTAAAATGAAAAAATATATTTTATACTTTGTTATTGTGTTTTTTTCAATAAATCATTCACAATCTCAAAATAAAATCAGCATCAATATTTCTCAGGCAAAAGATACCATCAATAAGAATATTTACGGGCATTTTGCCGAACAACTGGGTCATGGAATATATGGAGGATTGTATGTTGGTGAAAAAAATAAGACAATTGCCAATAAAGACGGCATCAGGCTGGATGTGGTGAATGCATTAAAAAAATTAAAAGTAGCTGTGTTGCGGTGGCCGGGAGGTTGTTTTGCAGATAATTATCATTGGAATGATGCTATTGGTCCAAAGGACAAAAGAAAGCCTATTGAAAATATTTCATGGGGCAATATGAGGGAGGACAATAGTTTTGGCACAAATGAATTTCTGGAGTTTTGCAAAATGATTAAGGCAGAACCCTATCTGGCTGTAAATATGGGCGGGGGAACTGTTCAGGAAGCAGCAGAGTGGGTTCAATATGTTAATCATGCAAATGGAAGTAGTTACATAACAGACCTGAGAGAACAAAGTAATATAAAAGAACCCTGGCATGTAAAATATTGGGGTATCGGAAATGAATCCTGGGATTGTGGCGGTCATATGACTGTTGAATATTACACGAACCTGTATAAGCGGTATGCAACTTTTATGACAAGTTATAGTAATTCCGAAGGTTTATTTCGAATTGCGGTCGGTCCGGGTACAGATGATTTTAACTGGACAGAATCATTAATGAAAAATATTCCTTTGAAAATGTTTGAAGGCATTTCCATTCATCATTATTCAGTTATTGACTGGAGTAATAAAGGCTCATCAACGAATTTTACAGAAGCCGAATATTTTAAAACCATGGAGCAGGCTTATAGAATGGAAACAATGATTAAAGGGAACAGTGATGTAATGGACAAATATGATCCTCAGAAAAAAATAGCATTGGTTGTTGATGAATGGGGCGGTTGGTATGAATCTGATTCAGGTACTAGAAAGGATTTTTTATTTCAGCAAAATACTATGAGAGACGCAATGATTGCGGGAATTACACTCAATATGTTCCACAATCATTGCGACCGGGTAAGAATGGCAAATCTGGCGCAATGTGTGAATGTACTGCAGTCAGTTATTCTTACTAACAAAGAAAAAATTGTACTAACTCCAACTTACCACGTTATGGAGATGTACAATGTTCATCAAAATGCTTTAATGCTTCCTGTTACTGTTCAGAGTAATGAGTATATATTGGGCGATAAAAAGTTAAAAGCAATTTCAGCATCAGCGTCAAAAGACAAAAATGGTTATATACATATTTCTTTAGTGAACATTGATGCAAAAAAAGGTCAGGAAATAAAGATTGAATTAGGTGATTTTTCCACACATAATATAAAAGGCCTGATTCTTAGTGCAAAAAATTTGCAGGATTATAATTCGTTCGATTTTCCGGATAAAATTAAACCGGAAGTATTTACTGATACTAAAATTGATGGAAATATCCTTACGGCCAAGTTGCCGCCATTTTCAGTAGTTGTATTGGAATTGAAATAATAATCTCAGATACAGTTATATACTTCAATGTTTTTCTTATTTAAGTTTAACCTATAATTCAAGTCCATGAAAAAAATATATTGGCTTATAGTATTTGCAATAGTAATAAATGCAAGCCAAGCTCAATCTTCAGGAATTGATAGCAGTAAATATCCGCGCCTTGTAACATTTACCACCCAGCAAGATCATGATAACATGATGCAGCAATTGGGTATAAAGCAGTTAAGACCCGGCCCCAGTGGAGATGCAATGGCATCTAATCATGCTAATTATGAAGAATCATTAGCAAATCCTTGCCCCCTCTTGCCAGATATACTAACCACCAAAAAGAACATTAAAGTAACTACACCTGAAATATGGTGGAAAATACGACGCCCGGAAATTGCAAAAGATCTGGAACAGGAAATGTTTGGTAAGCTTCCTGAAAAACTACCCAAAGTAACTTGGACGGTAAAAGTTAACGAAGTGGAGTTGATTGGCCGAACTCCTGCTATTGTTAAGCAATTAATAGGTCATGTTGATAACAGCGAATATCCATTAATAAATGTAGATATTAAAATGATTGAAGTATTACCCCTAAATATTAAAGGCAATGTTCCGGTATTAATGATGTTTGGTTTTCCATCTTTTCCTTCACCGGTGCAACCTTCCCCTGCAGAAATGGAAAAGCTGAATACAGTTTTTAAGGAGATGATGATAAAGTACGATACTTCATTGAAAGCCATATTTGAAAAGTATCCAGTTTATAATCCAATTACCAGATTAGCTGGACCAAATTTCTTAGTACTACCGGCAGTAGAAAATCTTTCTCCAACAGAACAGTTATTGGCAGCAAACTGGGGTTATGTTACTATTGATCCGAATAGCATACAGGCAGACAATGGTGCAGGGTTAACAAGGGGCATTATCGGACTGGTGAACAAAGGCCAACCTCGGAAGCCCGATGATTGGGGAGCATTGCGTGCATGGTCCTGGGGTGCTGCCCGTGCCTTGGATTATCTGGAATCAGACAATTTGGTGGATGCTAAGAAAGTTGGAATTGAAGGAGTATCCCGTTATGGTAAAGCAGCTTTGGTTACCCTTGCATTTGAACAGCGGTTTGCAGTTGGATTAATAGGTTCATCAGGTAAAGGAGGGGCAACGCTTCAGCGTAGGGTATTTGGAGAAGCAGTAGAAAGTCTTACTGGAGGTGAGTATTACTGGATGGCTGGGAACTTTTTGAAATACGGAGCTTCTGATTCAAAATATGGTTCAAAAACAGGTTGTGATTTGTCTGTAGATGCGCATGAATTAATTGCACTTTGTGCACCACGACCAACATTTATCAGTTATGGGATTCCGGGGAAAGGAGATGCCAACTGGCTGGATCACAGAGGAAGTTATATGGCAGTTATTGCAGCGGGTGCAGTTTATAAGCTGTTAGGGGTAAAAGATCTAGGTGTATCCAATGATTATCTTACTGAAAAAATGCCACCCTTCAATACGAGTATGCTGGATGGGACACTTGCCTGGCGACAACATGATGGGGGCCATACGGATGCACCTAATTTTAAATATTTCATCCCCTGGGCTACAAAGCTTTTAAATAATCATTGATTCAAATTTGAAGGGAATACCTGTTGTTTTAAATCCCTTATTCAATACTTAATTTACAATATGAAAAATATTATTCTCCTTTTAATGTATTCATTTCTTATATATCATGTATCAGCACAGTCTTACACCAGCTGGCATACCAAAAAATGTGCTGTTGTACTGACTTATGATGATGCATTAAATGTTCATTTAAAAAATGTAATACCAGCCCTGGATTCAGTGGGGTTAAAAGGAACTTTTTATATTTCTGATTATTTTAATGGTTTAAAAGATCAAATAATACAATGGAGAAAAGCTGCAGCAGAAGGGCATGAACTGGCCAATCATACAATCTGGCATCCCTGCGAGGGTGGAAGAGCTGGGAGAGAATTCGTGACTTATGATTATGATTTGAATCATTATACCGTTCGTAGAATGGTAAATGAAATAAGGGCCATGAATAACCAGTTAAAAGCAATAGATGGTAAATCCACAAGAACATTTGCTTATCCCTGTGGGGATACAAAAATTCATGATACACTTTATCTGGATCAATTGAAAAATGAATTTATTGCTGCAAGAGGGGTAACGCCTGAAATGCTCCCTATAAATAACATTGATTTGTATAATATCGGCTGTTATCCGGTTAACAATCAAACAGGTGATCAGCTGATTACATTAGTCAAACAGGCCATGGCAACACATACTTTACTGGTTTTTTTATTTCATGGTGTTGGGGGTGAACATACTTTAAATGTTTCTTTAACTGCACATAGCCAGCTTCTTCATTATCTTAAACAACAAGAAAAAGATATTTGGGTAGCTCCCTTATCAGAAGTTGCAGAATTTATTAAGGTAAGTCAGAATGAACATAAAAAAGGTATAAACTGAAATGAAGTAATGTTATAATTTGCAACCGTTTACATTAATAATCACATACTTAGCTCTTATTTTAAAAGGATAATTGGAGTTAAACATTCTTTTTCTGCAATTCTTTAATAAAAATATTTATCCCATTTTTAACGATAATAATTTCAATTGAATCCTTACAAGACCCAAATATGGGTATTAAAGAATTGGAACACCTATTCTTTAAAATATCAGTTCTAATAAATTTTTTAAGGCAAAATAAATCTAAATAACTGATAATTAATATCTTAATAGCATTTTAGGAATAGAATGTTACAAGTTGATTTTAAAGTTCTAAATAATTAATTACCAGAAACCAAAATCTGCTTCTATAATAGTAATTGTATGTTATTTATATAATTAGACACAATTAAATTTAAATAATACCAACTTTTTTGAAACCTTTTGAAGCAAGTAAAAGTTTTTTTTAAAAAAAATTGTAAACGCTTACATTTTTCAAAAAAATATCTATATTTGACATCGAAAGTCTCAATTTGCTGTTTGCCTAACTACTAAATCGATTGCGAGATGCTACAAAAAATCTTATCATTCACATGGTTGATCATTCACAATGATCTCACGGATTATTATATAACACCGATTCCCAGATTCTTTTCCGGATAGTTTATCCATGAAATATCAAATAGAATTTTAAACAATCTAAAATATGCTCACACTAAAACTAAATGTTTATGTTAATTTCTAAATTCCCCAAAAGGGTGTCGCCAAAAATATTGATAAAGGCATTATTTGCTTTTGTCCTGATATTTTGTTTTAATACGCTTTTAGTTGCGCAAAAAAATGTGCAAATAAAAGGTACTGTAAAAGATGAAACCGGAAAACCAATTCCTGGAGCATCTGTAAGAGTTAAAGGTACCACTTCAGGTGTAACTTGTACCGATCTTGGAACATTCACTATCAGTGTTCCTGCAAATCAGAAGCTTGTTGTTTCTGCAACGGGTTATACAGCAAAGGAAATAGTTGTTGCCGCAGATGCTAAAACAGCCAATGTTACGTTAACACAATTTGTAACTGAATTAGGTAGCGTTGTAGTAATAGGTTATGGTACGCAACGCAAAGAGGCGGTAACAGGATCTGTTGCAACCATTAGCGGAGATAAGCTGAACGAAATTCCATCTGCCAATATATCCCAAGCTTTGCAGGGACGTGTTGCTGGTGTTGAAATCTCTCAAACCGATAGTAGACCAGGATCAACCATGCAAATCCGGATTCGCGGTACCCGGTCCCTCAATGCCAGCAATGATGCTCTGGTAGTGTTGGATGGCATTCCTTTTCCAGGTAGTATCGGAGATATCGATCCTGGTGAAATAAAAAGCATAGATATATTGAAAGATGCTTCTGCAACTGCTATTTATGGTTCTCGCGGTGCTAATGGCGTTATTTTAGTAACAACTAATAAGGGCCGGCAAGGTGCTAAACCTCATATCACTTATAATGGTTATTATGGTATTAAAAATGCCATTAAATACCCCATGATGAATGGTGCTGATTTTTGGAAATTACGTCAGACTGCCAACTTGTATAGAACAAGCCCTGGAGCAGATGAAGATACTACGGGAAAAACAAATACTGATTGGCAAGACCTGCTCTACCAAACAGGTTATGTTACAAGCAATGATTTAAGTGTAACCGGTGGAACAGAAAAAGGCAGTTATCAAATTGGCGGAAGCTATTATAAAGACCAGGCTGTAATTCCCGGGCAATATTATACCCGTTATTCTTTACATTCTGCAATAGATCAGGAAATAGGGAAATTTGTTCGTATTGGTTTTACAACTAATAACAGCTATGGTATTACTAATGGGGCTACCTTAAATGCAGGAACTGCATTGAGCACTACACCAATTTCTAATCCTTATAATGCTGATGGTTCCCTTAAAAGAACTGTAAAGATGACCATGGATGAAAACTGGGTATATACAAAACAGTCTCTCAATGCTTTAGGTAATCAATTTGTGGATTTGACCAGAGCTTTTAATTCTTATAATAATATTTATGGAGAACTAAAAGTTCCTGGTGTGCCAGGTTTGAAGTACCGTGCTAATATTGGATTGAATTACCGTCAGAGTAATTATGGAGGTTATACCGGATATGGGTTTAACAGTTCTTCTGCAACCACTATTTCAAGTGCTACCATCAGCAATTCCAATACCACAAACTGGGCAATTGAAAACCTCTTGACTTATGAAAAGACAATTGCAGGAAAACACAAGATTAGTGCAACTGCTTTAGCTTCTTCAGAGCAAACAGCTTATTGGTATTCAACTATCAATGCAACCGGTATACAAAACGATGCTTTCCAGTTCTACAATATGGGCGCAGTAACAGATCCAAACGGACAAATTACGGTAAATCCGAATAATCAATCTGCTTGGAAAAGAGGTTTGGTCTCTTATATGGGTCGTGTTATGTATTCTTATAACGACCGTTATATGATTAGTGCAGCTGTTCGTTCTGATGCAGCTTCAGTACTGGCACCAGGGCACCAATGGCATAACTATCCTGCAGTATCAGCTGGTTGGAATATTGCTAAGGAATCGTTTATGCAAAATGTAAAAGCGATTGATAATTTAAAAGTGCGTATTGGTTATGGAGAAACTTCAAATCAATCTGTTAATCCATACCAAACATTGGGTACATTAACACCAGTTGGTTATAATTTTGGTACAACCAATACTACCGGCTATAATGTGTCCTTACTACCCAATCCAAGTTTAGGATGGGAATATTCCAAGACCTGGAACTATGGTGTAGACTTTTCTATTCTTAAAAATCGCCTGTCTGGTACTATCGAATATTATTCTCAAAAAACCAATGATGTTTTGCAAAGTGTAAGCTTGCCTGCTACAGCCGGTGTAGGCTCAGTGTTGCAAAATATAGGCAATACACAAAATAAAGGATTTGAACTAGCTTTAAATGGTACAATTCTGGAAAATAAAAATGGATGGACATGGGATGCCGGTATTAATGTATATTCCAATCACAACAAATTACTTTCACTTGCTTCCGGAGCAACTCAGGATGTAAACAACTGGTGGTTTGTTGGTCATCCAATTGATGCGATTTATGATTATCAGAAGATAGGTCTTTGGCAGACAACTGATAAAGACTATCAATATTTACAGACATATGAACCAGGTGGAAATGCAGGTATGATTAAGGTTAAATACACTGGTACATATAATAGTAATGGTTCACCTACAAGAGCTATTGGAGCTGCTGACAGGCAGATTCTGGATATGCAACCAAAATTTGAAGGTGGATTTAATACCCGTGTAACCTATAAAGGATTTGACCTTAGTATTGTAGGAGCATTTAAAAGTGGTGGAACACTTATCAGTACATTATACGGTGCCACAGGATATTATAATATGGAAAGTGGACGTAGAGAAAATGTAAAAATTGATTACTGGACCCCAACAAATACTAATGCTAAATATCCAAACCCTGCAGGTATCATCAATAGTAATAATCCTAAATATGGTACTACATTGGGCTATTTTGATGCTTCTTATTTAAAAATACGCACTATATCACTCGGCTACAATTTCAACCCAAAATGGATGAAAGCTGCAGGGGCTGACAGAATGCGTGTTTATATTACCGCACAAAATCCTTTGGTGTTGTTCTCTCCTTACCACAAAGAATCTGGTCAGGATCCGGAAACAAACTCTTATGGTACCCAAAATCAGGCAGTAACCAATTACCCATATCGAATGCTTGTTGTAGGTTCTAATACACCATCAACAAAAAACTTTATCATTGGTTGTAATTTAACATTTTAAATAAAAAATAATATGAAACATATACATATTAAACATCTCATGGGATCAGTACTGATAGTGTTCTTCCTGGCAGGATGCTCTAAGGTGTTGAATGAAACACCACAAAGTACTTATACTCCGGTTTACTTCTCAACAGTAAACGGGGTAACTGGAGGGATAACAGCACTCTACGCTAATTTGCGTAACTTCTATGGAAACGGATATTATCTGGATGCCTGTCAGGTTGGTACAGATGAATCCACCTATGGCCAGAATGCAGATCAGAATTTTAAGGATTTAGATTTGTCAGGTGTAGGGCAGGTTACAGGAACTTCCAGCCGTTCAGACGTATTATGGAATGCCATATTCCCTACTATCAATACAGCAAGTGGTGTTATCCAATATGGTACAGCAGCAGGTGTATCCAGTTCCTTGATTGCTGAAGCCAGATTCTTTCGTGCATTCGATTATTTTATGCTGGTGCAAACTTTTGGCGGCGTGCCACTGGATATGGGCTCCGGTATTTTGAAGTTCAATACTTCAGCCGTTCGTACATCTTCGCGTAACACAGTTCCAGATGTGTATACCAAGGCAATATTTCCAGACTTAGACACTGCCATTGCCAATTTACCTGCAACAGGCCGTGTAACAGGTGGTGTTACCAAAACACTAGCAAGCCTTTATCTCGCAAAAGCTTATTTAACATACGGATGGTGGTTAGAAAATCCTAATAATATTCCTACTTATCCTACCTGTGCCAGGACTGATCCTAATGGTCATAATGCACAATGGTATTATCAGCAGGCATATAATGTGGCAACAGCTGCTATTCAGAATCCAGGCCCCTTCGGTTTAATGGCAACATTCTATGATCTTAACGTAGCCACAAATGACCGTAATAAGGAAGTGCTTTTCTATGCAGACCATAGCTTATCCACTCAATATGGTGGTCTTACCAGTACTTCTTATTCCAGTGGTGGTTCTCCTGATAATTTTGCAGGTTGGATGGAACAGTTTAACTATACAGGTATTTCCAGTGCTAAAACAGCTGCCTGGACCAGTACTGCAAATACAGTTCAGCGTGCATCTGTTCAAGACCTTGGCCGCCCGTGGACCGAAATATGTCCTCCAATAGGTGTATTTAAAAATACATTTGCTGATAAAACAAATGACAGCCGTTACGATGCTACTTTTACAACTGTGTATCGTTCTAATATGGCTGAAGCTGGATTACCACAAACCACTTATTATAATGCAAATGCATTACCTATTACTGAAGGAAGTCCGGTATTAACTTTCCTGAATAACGATACTACAGCAGGCCTGGTTGATTATTCTAATTCTGTATATAAAAGCGCAATTGGAGCCGGTGTATTACCTGGCAGGGCTGATTATGTAATAGAACCAAGTGCAATCAGCAGAATTAAGTATCCTGGTAACTGGAAACTAGGACCATACCGTACAGATAATGGTACAGGATTGGGAAATCCTAATGCAGGAAGTACACGTCCGTGGAATATTGCTAAATTTTCTGAACTGTTCTTTATTGCTGCTGAAGCAGCTGTAAAAGGAGCTGCAACAACCGCAGTAACCGGAACTTATGCAAATGATGGTACAGCAAGAGGTTTAATTAATATAATTCGCGCACGTGCAGGTACCTGGAGATGGAGTCATGCAGGAAATACAGCTTATGCTGTAAATAACAGTGCTGCTATGATCGCTGCCACACCTGCTACAGTCGATATTAATTTCATTTTAGCAGAACGTAGCCGGGAATACTTTGGTGAAGGTTACCGCTGGTATGATTTGGTTCGTACTCAAACCTGGGGACAGTATGGCACTCCATACACAATTTGTGGAACAGCATGGACAGACCGTACACAAGTAACAGTTAACCGTACAATTCCTGTTACATATTACATTCGCCCAATACCACAAGGACAGCTTGATGCTATGCTGATGAGTGATTCATTAAAAGCATCTTACCAGAATCCTGGATATTAATAAATTTGAACTAACATCAAGACAGTAGGAAAATAATAATATTTTTCTTCTGTCTTGATGTTATTAAAAAAAAGTATAAATAATTTTAAACAGGCGTTCGTTAATAACCCTGCCGGGGAATATTCCCTGTTGTTTTTTTTAAAGGTGAATACTTTTTAGCAGTTTATTTTATAATAAGTTTAAATTCAATATGGTTACTAAAGGTACTGATACATAAATGATTAATAGGAGCGCGTATTTAATTTAACTGAGAAAATAGAAAAATTATGTCAGTCTTAAGCGGAGAAAAAGAATTCTTTAAAGGAATTTCAAAAATTCAATATGAAGGTGCAAAGACAGATAATCCTTTAGCATATCGTTGGTATGATGAAAATAAATCAGTAGCTGGTAAAACCATGAAAGAATGGTTGCGATTTGCAGTTGCCTATTGGCATTCATTTGTAGGTAATGGAAGTGACCCTTTTGGCGAACCCACTCAGATTTATCCATGGAATGAATCTGCAGATGCAATTGCAAGAGCAAAAGATAAAGCTGATGCTGCTTTTGAATTCATTACAAAATTGGGATTACCTTATTATTGTTTTCATGATGTGGATGTAGTGGATTATACCAATGATATCAATGAAAACGACAGGCGTTTACAAACTTTAACAGCATATTTAAAGCAAAAACAAGATGTAAGCGGTGTGAAATTATTATGGGGTACTGCCAATGTTTTCAGTAACCGAAGATACATGAATGGCGCTTCCACTAATCCCGATTTTCATGTACTTACACATGCTGCATCACAGGTGAAAGCTGCATTGGATGCAACGATTGCATTAAAAGGTGAAAATTATGTTTTCTGGGGTGGGCGAGAGGGGTATATGACATTACTGAATACCAATATGAAGCGGGAAAAGGAACATCTGGCAAAGTTCTTACACACTGCAAAAGACTATGCAAGAAAGAATGGGTTTAAAGGAACATTTTTTATAGAACCCAAACCATGTGAACCCACCAAACATCAATATGATTATGACAGTGAAACGGTAATAGGTTTTCTTCGTCAGTATGATTTGCAGAACGATTTTAAACTAAATATTGAGGTAAATCATGCTACCCTGGCAGGACATACTTTTCAGCATGAATTACAAACTGCAGTAGATGCTGGTTTATTGGGAAGTATGGATGCCAACCGGGGTGATTATCAAAACGGATGGGATACAGATCAGTTTCCAAATAATATCAACGAATTAACAGAAGCGATGCTGATTATTATAGAAGCTGGCGGTTTCAAGGGAGGTGGTATTAATTTTGATGCAAAGCGTAGAAGAAACTCTACAGATGTTGCGGATTTGTTTCATGCGCATATTGGCGGGATAGATACTTTTGCCCGTGCATTAATTGTTGCTGATACAATACTGCAAGAATCTGATTATAAAAAAATACGCTGTGAGCGTTATGCCTCTTATGACACAGGTAAAGGAAAAGAATTTGAAGAAGGAAAATTGGAATTGGAAGATTTAAGGGCTTATGCCGTAGAACATGGTGAACCAAAAGTTACCAGTGGCAGGCAGGAGTATCTGGAAAATATCATTAACCGATTTATTTAGTGTTAAGAAAAAGGGATGCTATGTATAGCGTCCCTTTTCATTTTTATTTGTAAAGCAGTAAACAAAATAAGGGTATCAGATTTTTTCAATCATATTTAGAATTAATTTAAAAAGTATAAAAAATATGCCAGTGCCGGACACTTCAAGGATTGTTTCTTACCGTTTAATTAACCTGAGCAGGTTTTTATATTTGCTGATTAATTGTATGCTGTTACAAAACATTTTTACTACCAGTTTATTTGCAAATATAAAAATAAAGCAAACGGAAACACCTTGCAGAGAGCGTATTAACATCAATAAAGGCTGGAAGTTTTTTAAATATACCGGAGAGCCGGATAAATTAATCTATGATGAACGGCCTGTAATATCCAATCATAACGATAATATTGTAGCAGATACCAGAGCTACTTTATCGGGTGCAGTTAAATCTTCAGCGTATACTTTAAAGAACTGGATACTGCCTACAGCTAATGATTTTATCAAAGATCCTTCTATGTGGCATCAGCGCCCTCCGGGTAATCCTGGATCTGATTTTCCTTTTGTTCAAAACCATTTCAATGATACTGAATGGGAAAAAGTAAACTTACCGCATGATTGGGCTATTAAAGGGCCATTTTATTCAGAGGAAAATGCCATTGTAGGTGGAGGGATGGGCAGATTACCTGTTCAGGGAGTTGCATGGTATCGCAGAAAAATAGATATACCATTATCTGATAATGGGAAGTCTATTTATCTGGATATAGACGGAGCTATGTCTTATGCAATGATATGGTTGAATGGTAACCTTGTAGGCGGGTGGCCTTATGGATATAATTCTTTCAGACTAGACCTTACTCCTTTTATTAAACCGGGTGCAGATAACCAGCTTGCCATACGGTTAGATAATCCTGCCAACTCTTCCCGCTGGTATCCCGGTGGAGGGATATACAGAAATGTATGGATTACCAAAGTAAATCCGGTACATGTAGCGCAATGGGGTACATGTATACAAACGAAAAAAAAGGATTCAACTTCTGCCACTGTTAATCTTTCCGTTCAAATAGAAAATAAAGCGGTAACAGATAAAACTATTCAGGTTGTAACTGATATTTTTTTGCTGAACAGTAAATATGTAATCACCGCTAATAAAGTTGCTTCTTTTTCTCCAGTTATATTAATCATAAAAGCTGGTGAAAAAAAAACGGTTCAGAATGAAACGCTTATTCCTCATCCGTTATGGTGGGGACCAGCTCCTGCACAAAAAACCAAATTGTATATAGCAGTAACAAAACTGTATGCCAATGGTAAAATAATAGATCTGTACAAAACACAGTTTGGAATAAGAACACTGGAATTTAATCCCGTAAAAGGAATACTAGTTAACGGTGAAGCGGTACATATTCAGGGGGTTAACCAGCATCATGATCTTGGGGCACTTGGTGCGGCATTCAATGCAAGAGCTGCAGAAAGGCAATTGGAAATATTGCGTGATATGGGATGTAATGCTATTCGCCTGGCTCATAATCCGCCGGCACCGGAATTACTGGAATTAACAGACCGAATGGGTTTTTTGGTAATTGATGAAATTTATGATTGCTGGGAAAAAGGAAAAACACCGCTTGATTTTCATTTAATTTTTGCTGACTGGTATGAACCTGATATCCGTTCTTTTATCAGAAGGGACAGAAATCATCCTTCTGTTATTGAATGGAGTTTTGGAAATGAAGTAGGGGAACAATATACTGCTGAAGAAGGTGCTGTATTAGCCAAAAAATTACATGATATTGTCAAGGAAGAAGACAGTACCAGGCCGTCAACAGCATCCATGAATTTTGCAAAACCGTTTATGCTATTTCCAAAAGTAATGGATGTGTTAAGCCTCAATTACCAGGGAGAAGGGATCAGGGATGCTCCAGCTTATTCCATGTTAAAAGGTATAAAAACTGAACCGCAATATCCGGCTTTTCAACGGATATTTCCGGGCAAGATGATCCAAAGCAGTGAAACTTCTTCTGCATTAAGCACGCGGGGAACTTATATTTTTCCTGTTTATAACGGCAACAGCGCACCGGTGAGTGATACTACCGGCGGAGATCCAGTTCATAAATATGTAAGTGCATACGATTTATATACTGCAGCTTTCGGTGCATCGCCTGATAAAGTATTTTTGACGCAGGACCAGCACCCATTTGTGGCAGGAGAATTTGTATGGTCTGGCTGGGATTATTTAGGCGAACCTACTCCTTATTATACAGCCCGCAGTTCTTATTCAGGCATCATTGATTTGGCAGGATTTAAGAAAGACCGGTTTTATTTATACCAGTCACGCTGGCGCCAGGATGTACCTATTGCCCATATTTTGCCACACTGGACATGGCCCGACAGAATTGGAAAAATAACCCCTGTTCATGTATATACTTCCGGTGATGAAGCAGAACTGTTTTTGAATAATAAATCTTTAGGAAGAAAAAAGAAGTTAGCCTATGAATATAGGTTACGCTGGGATAGTGTAATATATCAGCCTGGAGAATTAAAAGTGGTTGCTTATAAAAACGGTAAGCAATGGGCAACTGAAACAATGAAAACAGCTGGCAAATCTGCTTTTCTGCAACTTACAGCAGACAGAAAAGTTATCACTGCAGATGGGAATGATCTATCCTTTATTACCCTGAGTATCCGGGATTCTAATAATCAATTTGTACCTAACGCTGCAAACCATATACAATTTACAATTTCCGGACCAGGTGAAATTATTGCAACAGATAATGGAGATCCAGCTAATCTTGTTTCCTTTGCATCAAAAGAGCGTTCTGTGTTTAATGGTTTGGCATTGGCAATCGTTCGGTCATTATCCAAAAAGCCTGGTATAATTAAAGTAACGGCAGTTTCAGAAGGGTTGTCGGTATCTCAAATTTCAGTACAATCTAAATAGCTGGTAACTTCAGGTAAAGTATTATAAAAATGTAAAAACCTTCCATATGTTATTATTAGGAATAGATGTGGGTACTTCATCCATTAAAGTATCTGTTATAGAAGCGGCAACACAAAAAATTATTGAAACAGTTCAATATCCTGAAACTGAATCAGAAATTATTTCGCTGCAAACAGGATGGGCTGAGCAATCACCTGATCAATGGTGGAATGATGTACAGGCTGCCATTAAAAAAGCGAATGCAGGCGGCAAATATAACCCTGCTGCTATCAGTGCTATTGGTATTGCATATCAGATGCATGGATTGGTGTTGGTGGATAAAGAAGGAAAAACCTTACGAAATAGTATCATTTGGTGCGATAGCCGTGCGGTACCCTATGGAGATGCTGCTTTTGAAAAAATTGGAAAGGCGAAATGTTTAACACACCTGTTAAATTCACCCGGTAATTTTACTGCTGCAAAATTAGCCTGGGTAAAAGAGCATGAACCGGAACTGTATGGTAAAATTGATAAAATATTATTACCCGGAGATTTTATTGCATACCGGTTAACTGATACAGCTACCACTACTGCATCTGCTTTATCGGAAGGTATATTCTGGGATTTTACAACCCATTCCATTGCTAAGGATGTACTGGATTATTTTGGATTTGATCCGCAACTGTTCCCCACCGTTCAGGAAGTATTCAGTGAACATGGAAAGGTTTCCGGAAAAGTAGCGGCAGAACTGGGATTAACAGCAGGCATACCCGTTACCTACAAAGCGGGCGACCAGCCTAATAATGCACTTTCCTTGAATGTGTTGAATGCCGGGGAAGTAGCGGCAACAGCCGGTACTTCAGGCGTTATTTATGGGGTGGCAGACCAGCTGGTATTTGATCAGCAATCCAGGTTAAACAGCTTTGCACATGTTAATCATAGTCCAGATAACATCAGAACTGGCGTGCTTTTATGCATTAACGGTACCGGGATTATGAACCGTTATGTAAAACAATTGGCTGGTTCTCAGCTTACCTATAGAGAATTTGACCAGCAGGCATCTTCCATTAATGCCGGAAGTGATGGTTTGCATATTTTACCTTTTGGCAATGGTGCAGAAAGGATCTTTAATAATAAAATAGTTGGTGCCCATTTTGAGAATATTGACCTGAATAAACATACTGCCCCTCACTTTTTTAAAGCAGCACAGGAAGGCATCGCTTTTGCATTTAAATATGGTTTCGATATCATGCAATCAAACGGTATGCAACCACTAAGGATACGTGCAGGAAAAGCAAATATGTTTTTGAGTAAGGTATTTACAGAAGCATTTGTAAATGTAATTGGCGTGCCTGTTGAATTATATGATGCGGATGGAAGTGCAGGTGCTGCCAAAGGTGCCGGTATTGGTATACATTATTACGCCTCTGCTGAAGAAGCCTGTACCGTGCAGCAAAGCAATGCCTGTATTGAACCGGTAAATAGTTCATTCTATCAGGAACTCTATCAGCAATGGCTGCATACTTTACAAAGGCACAATATTTAGATAATGGTATTACTGAAAGAAAACAAGGAGCAAGATATTTTTATCATCTCTTCAAACTGGTTATTATGAAAGTAGGATTATTGATTTTTCTATGTTTAGTATTTATTTCACATGAGCAGTCAATAGCACAAATATTATCTGATACCAGAGCCATTACTGTTAACATGAACCAGGTTAAAGGAGTATTGCCAAAAAGCATCAATCTCTGTGTAGGTGCCGGTAGGGCTAATGAGGGTTTACGGGCAGACTGGCAACGGCAGTTGAAAATTGCTCATGAGGAATGTGGGTTTAGTTATATCCGCTTTCATGGCTTATTGTCGGATGATATGGGGGTATATTTTGAAGATAAATCCGGAAATCCTATTTATAACTGTCAATATATTGATGAGCTGTTCGATTTTCTGTTGTCTATTAAAATGAAGCCTTTTGTTGAACTTGGCTTTATGCCCGGTGCTCTGGCCAGTGGCAGTAATACTATTTTTTGGTGGAAGGGTAATGTAACACCGCCGAAGGACTATCAGAAATGGGATGGACTGATTAAGGCTTTGGCCACACACTGGACGGAACGTTATGGTGAAAAAGAAGTTGCCAGCTGGTATTTTGAAGTATGGAATGAACCCAATCTGAAAGGGGCTTTTTTTACCGGTACACAACAGGACTATTTTAAACTGTATCAGGAAACAGCACTGGCTATTAAAAGTGTCTCCACTAAATATCGTGTGGGCGGGCCTGCTACTGCAGGAAATGCCTGGATACCGGATATGATTGATTTTTGTGTGAATAATAAGCTGCCTATTGATTTTATCAGTACGCATGATTACGGAGTAAAACAGGGCTTTTTAGATGTGAGTGGGAATGTAGGTACCGTACTCAGTACCGATAGAAATCATATTGCAGATAATATGCGCCATTCAAAAGACCAGATACTGCAATCAGCTCTTCCTGGCTTAGCCTTGCATTATACAGAATGGAGTGCGTCTTATACACCCAGTGATCCTATTCATGATAATTACCATGAAGCTGCCTATATTTTAAATACAATCAAATGGGCTGCTTCTGCTGTAAACGCTATGTCTTACTGGACTTTTACTGATATTTTTGAAGAAGCTGGCCCTAGGGCTACCCCCTTTCACGGAGGCTTTGGATTAATGAATTACCAGGACATCAAAAAACCAGCATATTATGCATTTACATATTTAAATAAACTTGGGAATACCGAATTACAATGTGCCGATTCCAGTGCGATTGTTTGTAAAGATGACAAAGGGAATCTGCAGGCATTGGTCTGGAATTTTACCATCGACCATCCCGGTGATTCTGTCAATAACCAGGAATTTTATAAAAGAGATTTGCCAGCCAAAAACTTAGGTTACGTAAAATTCAGTGCAAATGGATTAAAGCCCGGAAAATATCTCCTGCATGTTTATCAGACAGGGTATGGAAAGAATGATGCTTATTTTACTTATCTGCAACTGGGTGCACCTGCTCAATTAACACCAGCACAGGTAAAAGACATTAAAGCAAAAAATTCAAATCAGCCAATAGAACAAACAACAATAGAGATTAGTAAATCAGGCAGGTTTGAAAAGCAATTTGCTATCCGCCAGAATGATGTGTTTTTTATGACTTTAACCAGGCTGTAATTGTCCAGGTATTGATTGAAGAAGAAAAAATGTATTTGTTAACTAATAAATTATTGCAACATGTATATGCAACAAACCATGCGCTGGTTTGGCCCTAAGGATCCTGTGTCATTATCAGATATTTTACAGTCAGGCTGTACTGGCGTGGTTACTGCTTTACACCATATTCCGGTGGGGGCTGTATGGACTATTGAAGAAATTAATATCAGGAAATCTATAATTGAAGCAGCCGGACTGGAATGGAAAGTTATAGAAAGTTTACCGGTTAGTGAGGATATTAAAAAGCAGAACGGAGATTACCTGCAGCATATAGAAAATTATAAAACAAGTTTGCGGAATGTGGCAGCCTGCGGTCTGGAAGTGGTGACTTATAACTTTATGCCTATTCTGGATTGGATGCGCACTGATATAGCGTTCACTTTAAAAGATGGCAGTAAAGCCCTCCGTTTTGAAAAAGCAGCTTTTATTGCATTCGACCTGTTTATTTTGCAAAGGCCAGGGGCTGAAAAAGACTATACGAGGATTGAAATTGAAACAGCCATACAACGTTTTGAAACCTTAACAGAGGCGGAAAAAGAAACCTTATATACCAATGCATTGCTTGGATTACCCGGCAGTGAAGAACGGTTTACACCGGAGCAAATATTGGCAGCATTAAAAACCTATGCCACTATCGATGCTGCAAAACTTAAACAGCATTTATTTTATTTTCTGCAGGAAGTGGTGCCGGTAGCGGAAGCCTGCGGACTAAAAATGGCTATTCATCCGGATGATCCACCTTATCCCTTATTAGGTTTACCCAGAATTGTAAGTACGGTGAAAGACCTGGAAGACCTGCTGAACTGTATTCCCTCACCGGCCAATGGATTGTGTTACTGTACCGGCTCACTGGGCGTAAGGGAAGATAATAACCTGGTGAGCATAATTGAACGCTTTGGCAACCAGATCCATTTTATTCATTTAAGAAGTACCCGCAGAGATGCGGCCGGTAATTTTTATGAAGCAGACCATCTGGATGGTGATGTAGATATGTACGCTGTAATGAAAGCCCTGCTTGCTGTTATGCACCATAATAAAACATCAGTACCTGTAAGGCCGGATCATGGTCACCAGATGCTGGATGATTTACATAAGAAAACCTATCCCGGATATAGTGGTATTGGCAGGTTAAAGGGACTGGCAGAATTGAGAGGACTGGAGTTGGGGATTATAAAAAGTTGCTTTACCTAAAATTTGTTCCCAAACCTAATTAAATTATATTCGGTCCTGTTATAGTAAGCAGCCGGGAATTGTCCTGCAGAAACAGGGTATAAACCTTCAAAAACTGTATTACCTTTCTACTGAAATAATTTAACGAGTATGATTTTGCGCCATTTTTTCCTTAGCCTTTTACTGGCTGCCAGCCTGTTTTCTGCTTCAGCACAGGTTTCTGTAAACAATCCAGTTGCTAACAGCTCAAAAGCAACCTCATTGCCAGTTTGGGCATTGGGTTCCTTTATCCGCCCGGCAGGAGATACCCCTATTTTAAAAAGCAATCCTGCTTTAAGCTTTTATTGCCCTATGCGTAAAAGCCAGGTGAGATGGGCTGAAAGTGATGTGTTTAATCCCGCTGCAGTTGTTAAAGACGGTAAAATAGTGGTCTTATTCCGTTCAGAAGATAATTCCGCCACAGGTATTGGTATGCGTACTTCCCGTATTGGCATGGCAGTATCTGCAGATGGCATAAGGATGCATGTAAGCAAAGAACCGGTAATGTATCCTGCAGAAGATGCTGCCAAAGAATTTGAATGGCCGGGAGGTTGTGAAGACCCACGTGTTGCTGTATCGGAAGATGGGCTTTATGTAATGTTATATACCATGTGGAACAGAAAAGTTCCCCGTTTAGGAGTGGCTACTTCGCGTGATTTACTGCACTGGCAAAAGCATGGGCCTGCATTTGCCAAAGCCTATAACGGAAGGTTTCTGAACCTCGAATGCAAATCCGGTTCTGTTGTTACCCAACTGAAAGATGGTAAACAGGTAATTGCCAAAGTAAATGGTAAATACCTGATGTACTGGGGTGAGCATGCTGTTTGTGCCGCTACTTCGGATGACCTGATTAACTGGACACCTGTTTTGGGGCGCGACAATGAAATGCTGTCTTTAATAGAACCAAGGGAAGGATTTTTTGATAGTGATCTTACAGAATGCGGTCCCCCTTCAATTATTACCCCCAATGGCATTTTACTCATATACAATGGAAAAAACCGTAACGATTACAAACGCGATACCCATTTTACTGCGGGTACCTATAGTGCCGGTCAGGTACTGTTTGACCTGAATAATCCATTTAAACCTATTGGCAGGCTGGATACCCCTTTCTTTAAACCGGAAGCCAGTTTTGAGAAAAGCGGTCAATATACAGATGGAACGGTATTTATGGAAGGACTGGTTTATTTCCGTAATCAATGGTTCCTGTATTATGGATGTGCAGATTCCAAAGTAGGGGTGGCCGTCTATAATCCCGGGCAAAACCTGAATTGAGTAATACCAACCAGATAAACAAGAATCCCCAAGGTATTATTACACCTAATGAATTGACAATGTAAAGCATGTTAAACCATGTTTTACATGGGTTAACATGGGTATGTCTTGGGTTTAATATGGGTTTAACCCCTGGTTGGCAGGTAAAAAGCCCCTCTCTGATAACTTCAGGTTATTGATGATAATCATTATTCATTTCTTTTCTGTGGGAATATCAGGGAGCTTTGCAGGATTAAAACAAGTATATGGAGCATCCACAAAGCGAAGAAGCACCCGGCAAAAATAAAAAAAAGTTATTAGACAGGAGTATTACCACCAGGGAATTAATCTTCCTGCTGGCTTTTGTTTTTTGTTTATCCCCCCTTATTTCACCACCCATTGCCTTATTAATGGGATTGATTATTGCGCAATTTATTGGCCATCCTTACCTGCACCTGAATCATAAAGCCACGCATATTTTATTACAGGTATCGGTGGTAGGATTGGGTTTTGGCATGAATGTTTCCCATGCTTTACAAGCAGGGAAAGAAGGGATTGTATTTACCATTATTTCTATAGCAGCCACATTGGTGATTGGTTTTTTTATGGGTAAACTGCTTAAAATTGATAAGAAAACGTCTTACCTGGTATCTGCAGGTACGGCCATTTGCGGGGGTAGTGCCATTGCGGCTATTTCACCCATTATTAAAGCAGAAGAAAAACAGATTTCAGTAGCCCTGGGTACCATTTTTATATTAAACAGCATTGCGTTATTCCTGTTCCCGGTTATTGGGCATTGGTTGCATTTATCACAGACAGAATTTGGATTATGGTGTGCCATTGCTATTCACGATACCAGCTCTGTGGTTGGGGCAGCGGGTAAATATGGTAGCCAGGCTTTGGAAGTAGCCACTACAGTAAAACTGGCCAGGGCATTGTGGATTATACCCGTTGCATTTATTTCCAGTTTTATCTTTAAAAACCGGGGTGGCAAGATTAAAATACCCTATTTCATTGGTTTGTTTATTCTGGCAATGATTGCCAATACTTACCTGCCGGTAGTACAATCCATCAGCATTTACCTGGTAGCCATTGCCCGGAGCGGCTTAACCTTAACCCTTTTTCTGATTGGTTGTGGTTTATCCAGAAAAGTATTACAATCTGTAGGGTTTAAACCACTGGTACAGGGTGTGGTATTGTGGGTATTGATTTCCTGCTCAGCTTTATGGGCTGTGCTATATTTTGCATAAAAAATGCCAGACAAGAAAAAAGCCATTGCAGTAAAGATCTGCAATGGCTTTTTTTAATGGGAGTAATTCAGGAAGCTCCTATTTTTTATTTAAAAAATTTTACTGGTCTGCCCCATCAGATTTAGCCCTTAATATAGCATAAGCACCCACATTATTTCCTACTGTTAAACCAGTGCTGCAGTCAATCCTGTAATGAATTCCACCCACCAATCTGGACATGGATGCTTCATTAGCCATATCAGTATAGGTACTGGCTTTTTCCGGAATAATATATCCCAGAATTGTAGCAGCAGCTCCACTGAATGTAGAATGGCCGGAGATATAGGATGGAAAATTAGGAATACCCGTTAAGGTTTTAATGGCTGTATTCATTTGAGTAGGCCTGGGGTTATAATAAAAATACTTGGTATTCCAGCATACGATACCTGCATCCATCAGACTCATATTCAGTAAGGCCAAATTACGGGCCCATCTTACCTCGCTATAATTCTTCTGAATAAAATCCAGTGCTGCAATGGCATTCCAATGGCCCGGTGGGGTATAAGTGCCTACACCATCTGCCCAATATTGTACAATGCGGATATTTTCGGCAGTAGGATTTTTAATATACCCATATACTTCTGCAGTTTGTTGTTTCATCAGGTCGCTGGAAGTAGAAGGCGGTGCAACAGGGCGTAAAGTGGCTACGGTTGCCTGACTAAATAAGAACGGTACCACATTGCCAAATAAAGGCAGCATGGGGGGGCGGCTGGGAGACTCTAAACTTATCCAGGGGGTTTCTCCCCTTGCCTCACAGGTTGTAACCAGGTTAGCCCAATCTGTTGGGGTGCCCACAGCTTTACCTGCATTGTCTGTCCTGCCCCTCGCAATAAATACTTCTGCTATAGACCTGCCCAATGCTTCCCCTGCATTGATATCGCTGCGGGTGGCAGCACCGGACATAATGGTAGCGTTTTCCTGTTCCTGCAGTTTGGACTGGATATTGGCAATTTCATCCGGAAATAAGAATTTCATCATTTCTGCATTCACACCAGCCAATACTGCAGCTTCAGAAGGGTAGGAAGGAAGGGTAGTGGGATTAACTTTTAACTGAACAGTTGGGTCCACTTTAGATGGCTGGGGCCTGTTATACATCGTTTTATAATACCAGCAGGCAACTAATGCATCATATTGGGCAGCACTGATATACGCATATGCCCTGGCAGCATAAGGCGGATTGGCAAATGGAAATAAAGGATAAGCAAAGGGATTGGCAGAACTGGGGATGGGGTATGTGCCATCAGCATTCTGGTAAGGCGGCAGGTTATATTTAGCCACCAGTCCCCGCATAATTTCATTCCACCTCAGTGCACCCCCGGCAGCCCAGTAATTAATTTTGTCTGCCTGATCTTCTGTTAAGTTTTTCTGATACCCTTTTATTTCATTCAGTTCGGCCACATATTCTGTTGAAGTAACTGCAACTGGAGCAGGAACAGCAAATGTATCCGGGCGGCTTAATAAAATGGTTTTCCAGGAACCTGCATTCAGGTCTTCATTCTGCGGATTTAATGCAGGTAAATTATCCGTAACGCCTGTAACTTTTTTATTACAGGAGAGGATGGTTAGGGTAGTAACAGATAGAATTACTAAAAGTAAAATGACAATATTTTTCATGATCGTTAATTTTTAAATGAAGAAAGGTTAGGTTACTTTTTTTTGCTTTTGGGTGAAAAATCAAATACATAAAATGCACCGATATCAAAGCCCGTAGCTTGTCCAACATTTCTTCCTGCAATCACTGTATTGGCACCTCCTATTATGGCAAGCCCATCTATTTTCTGAAAAGTATATTTAAAATTTGCTGCAATTGAGGTAGCATTCATCGTATTACTGGGGAAGGGCATATCGTTTTTACGGATATCAAATCCACCCAGGGTTTTCATATCACTGATCACCGCTTCAGCAATCAGCCTGCCGCTTCTGTAACCGGTCCGTAAGGTTAAAGCATCCATATCCGGCATATTTACTTTATTGCTTAAGATCAGTTCTGTGGTATAATAAGCTGTCCGGCTAATATTAATATCACTTCTCAGGGTGTAGGTATAACCTCCGGTAACAAAAAAATGGCCCAGCTGGTAATCTACGAGAATCCTGCCGGATACTGTTTTACTGCCAGAGCCGATTGACATAGGTAAAAAATCAGTCGTATAATTGGAGGCAGGAATAGAGGCGCCGCCAATGGTATATAAAGCAATCACCCCTTTACCCAATTTCTTTTCAATGGGCATCCATTTCAGCCAGAGGGATAAATCCTGCAGACCCTTCATGCCATGTAATGTACCCGCAGAAGCTTTGGTTTCCACATAGGGCAGACCTACTAACAGGTTAAGATTCCCCTTAATACCATAATTGCCCATTACACTGAAGCTATTGGTGGAAACAGTACCCAGGTTTGCATTGTTTCTTTTGAAAGTTCCTTCCCAATAATCTTTCCAGCTGCTGTGATCGTAGGTTAATCCGGTACAGAAATTGTTTTTTGCCATCATAATGGCATCCTGATCGGTTTGTGCAGAGAGTGTATTGAAAAAGAAAAATGTACACAGAAATAAGACTGCATAAGTATGCAGTATACGAATATTTTTCATGGTTGTAAATTTTGACCTTGATTGAGATTGTTGTTGACTAAAAAAGATGTTATTTTTTCATCTTCAGTTTTTGAACTATATAATCGCCCACTTTAGTCCCCATATCTGTGCTTACCACACAGGAAGGGTGGAAATGAATTCCCCCATAATAACGGGCCAATGTGTTTTCCAGTGCAGCTTCCCTGAATGAATGGTAGGACCTGCTTTTTATACCAAATTCAAGTTCTGTGCTATCGGTATAGTTAAAGTTGTCTCCAAAAACACTGGTCAGTGCCTGTGCGGCTGATGCTGAAATAGTGGAATGGCCACAAGTATATTCCGGAAAAGAAGGCGTTTGTAAAAAAGGCCTCCAGTTCATATCAATATACTTATTGATCACTGTTTCGGGCCTGATGGTATTATAGGTATATTTTGCCCACCAGCATTCTATAAATGCATCAAATAAAGCAATGCCTGTTTTAGCAAAAGCATAGACTGTTGTTGCATAGTCTGCGTGAGCAGTTTTGGCTGCAATACCCACCACACTCATCCAATGTCCGGAAGGGGAGAATTTCTTACTGCCAAACATAATATGCCCGGTTACATTCATTTTAAACGGATTATCATCCCAGAATTCCGCAATATGCTTTTGTTCAGGGGTAAGGCTATCCACAGCATTTTTAACAGCTATAACCTGTTTGTAATAATCACTGTTTTTATCTGTGATATTAAATGTAAATGGAGCAGGCGGTGCAAAAATATCGGCACTGTCCAATACCAGCGTACGGATGTCTTTCCAATGCGGTTCTGTAGCAGATGCATACATGGGAGGAGTAGGTACCCAGCGCCAGGCTAATTTTTCATTGACTGTATATTTCTCAGCACCTCTTGTTTCCAGGTAATTGTCTTTTTTACTCCATTTGATGATGTGCAGGCTGATACTGTCTGCAAATTGCTGGGAAGCTTTCTGTATATCTTCCGGTAATCCTTTATCCTTTGCCACACCCAAAATACTGTCTTTATATTGTTGCATACTTCCTTCCGGAAAAGTAACCGCTTCCCCCACTTTAATATAGGTTAACAGGGCTGCTAATTCATAATCAACAGGCTGTCCTGCAATGGGTTTAGGTAATGGTTTTAATCCGTGCAGCTGACCTGCAAGGGATTGGTACTGGTCAGGATGAGCCGCAGCTATTACTTCATAAGCTGCAATAGCAGCATAAGCATAATTACGGGCAGCAATCATGGGTGGAAAATTATTACCCATCACCACATCGTTCAGTTGGTGAACGGTAACAGAAAACAAGTTCGGATCGTGTATATAAGCTTTATAATCTGTTTTAGGTTTACAGGCAAACAGCAATGCCATCATGCAAAAGCACAGCATGAAACTTTTCATTTCAGCAAAAATTTAAGGTTGAGAATTAATTGAAAAACTAAAGAAATACGAAAATGAATTAAGCTTCCGGAGGCTGTTCTATTATCTGTATATGCATGGAACTGGTTGCATGCGAAGAGGTATGATAGGCTACTCTGTCAGGAATCCGAACAGTATGGTGCATGTTAAAGGAATGTTCATCTGTAAAATCCTGGGTAGAGAATTTAAAATTATGGTTATGAGAATTTGAAGATTTCTTAGAAGCAGAGAGATTAACAAAATCATTGGCCAGTTTACTGAATTCATCCCTGGCATTCCTGATGGATGTTTTAGCCGTATTAGGGATACATTTTAATTCCAGTGTATCATTAAAGACCCTTCTTTTTACATATTGATAACTTACTCCATTTACCTGAATATTACCTTCCATCTTTTCATAATTCTGGTAATTGCTGGTATAGGGAAGGCTTAAAGGAACTTTTATAGTAACCAGGTCAGCTTCAGCATAATGATCATTATCCAACTCTGCCTGCATTTCATCAGCAACCCTGTTTTCAAAATATTCAGCTACAATCCGGTATCCATACCAGTTGATCAGCAAAATGCCCATTAGTAGTATTGCAGCAAGCTTTTTCATTAGTGAAAGCGAAAAATAGTGTTTCTTTTTTGAAAAAATCAAAAATGCCGGAAATTTTTTTCAATTGCCTTATTGCAAACGTTTGAAGTACTGAATAAACGGATTTATATTAAGTATTTGTTTCAAACCGCTGTTATTTTGAGAATATACTGCCAATAATCCCAGATTATAGAATTAAGAGATTGAGTATTATTTTCTGCAGGTAAGGAATAACTTCCATTTCAAACCATGGATTTTTTTGCTGCCAGATTCTGTTTCTGGGAGAAGGATGAACAAGAGGCAAAAATTGAGGAAGGTATGCTTTGTGATTTTTTACTGTTTCTGTTAGTGTTGCCTTCAATTCTTTACCCAAATAGTATTGTTGTGAATATTGACCTATAAGTATGATGAGTTTTTTATCCTTCATATTATCCAGTAATGGTTTATGCCAAAGAGGTGCACACTCCGGCCTGGGAGGCATATCCCCGGATGATCCTTTACCCGGGTAACAAAAACCCATAGGAATCAAAGCAAAAATCTGATCGTTGTAAAACTGTTCTTTATTTACACCCAGCCATCTTCTTAATTCATTGCCACTTGCATCGTCCCAGGGAATGCCGCTGTCCTGAACTTTTTGGCCGGGAGCCTGACCAATTATAATGATGCTGGAATGGATACTGGCCTGTAAAATAGGGCGTGGCTTATTAGGTAAATTGCTTTTGCAAACTGTACAGTTTCTTATATCGGTAAGTAGTTTATCCATTCCTGTAAATATCAAACATTGTAGTATAAACACTACAAATTAAATAGAATTATCGCTATATAAAACCTAAGGTTTATTTCCTCCCTTTATCCTGTTAAAAAGAAAGGAACAAATAACAGGAATAAATTCCAAAATCAGGAATTCATTCCAAAGAGTGGATTTAATAAAAGCACAGTTTCTATTTTTCAGTTTGATTATGAATGACTTATACCAAAAATTCAATTGGCACCAAATTCGTTTATCTAGTAAAAACCTTTATATGAAACTTTTTAAAATTTCCACTTTACTAATCGGTTGTACATTTTTATTTGTTTCCTGCAGCAAAAAGGATATGAATACAACAACCGGCACCGGTACAGGCACTACTCCCGTAACCGCTACGGTTGCACCAGCTGGATTTAATTACAGTACCACCAAAACTGTTACCGTCAACAGTAGTGCAATGACCAACGATAATCAGCCCCTTGCCGGTGTATCTATGAATATATATACTACTACCCCTTCAGGTACTGTAGATAAACTCATTTATAAAGGCTTTACTGATAAGACAGGTAGTTTTACTACTGTCATTACCATTCCTGCAGCTTGTGATTCTCTGGTGATTGACCCGGCTTATCTTGGACTGACCAGGCTTGCTAAAGCACATATCAATGGCAGTTCAGTCAATTTTATATTCGGTGGCAGCAACGGGTTTGGAGGTGATATCACTTCCTTTGTTAACCCTATGAGCCTCATGACATCAAATCAAACTTATGCACCAAAACCCAGTACATTTGGTATTGAAAGTACTTTTGGCTTCACTGCATCCAGTCCTACTGTATTCTCTTTAATGTCTCCCTATAACTCATCAGGCGTTCCCTTAAACCTGTTAACCCCCAATGATAAGATCAGTGCTGACATGCTCGCAGATATTAATTCTGCTTTGCCGGAAACTATTAATGAACCCAACAGGAGCCCCGGCTTGTTTAGCAGTTCTGTTCCTAATGATCTGGTAATTACCCAGACTGCAGATGTGTGGATCACTTTTGTATCAGAAGGTGCCGGTTATTCCAGCAGCTTGGGTTGGTATTCTTATCCTACTTCAAAACCTCCTGCTTCTATTAATAATATTGACAGTATACACTTTATTTTCCCCAATTGTAAATACCCCGGACAGGGTGGAGGTTTATCCAGTGGCAATAAAGTACATCTTGGTGTTATCCCTGCAGGAACTACTATTGGGGTTGTACTGTTTTCCAATGCATGGGCTTATGGAAACTATAATAGCATTAACTATTTCAACAATGCCGGTGTTTTCTTTACAGATAGCTGGTTAAACCCTGAAACTGTTGCCAGTTTACGTCAGCATACCGTAATGCTTCAGTACAATAACTTATCACTCATCTGTTTTGAAGATATGAACAGGCAGCAGGGTAGTGACAATGATTTTAATGATGTTATTTTTTATGCCACTTCCAATCCGGTTACTGCTATCTCCCAGACCAATATGCCTGTTCTGACTGCAGCAGTAGATACCGATGGGGATGGTGTTCCTGATTATGAAGATGCTTTCCCTACAGATCCTACCAGGGCTTATATCAATTATTATCCTGCACAGAATGCATGGGGTACTGTTGCATATGAAGACAATTGGCCTTTGCTGGGTGATTATGACATGAATGACCTGGTAGTGAGTTACCAGTATAAGATCATCAGCAATGCGCAGAACAATGTTGTGGAAATGTATGGCAGTTTTGCACCAGTCGCTTCAGGTGCCATTTATAACAATGGATTCGGGGTTTCATTCCCATTTGCTTCTTCTTTGGTGAAGACAGTAACCGGGCAAAACCTGAAGAGTGGTTATATCAAGACCAATGCAAATGGTACAGAAGCTGGTCAGCAGAATGCAGTTATTATTCCATTCGACAATGCCCGTAACCTCATCAGTAATACAGATGGCAACAGCTTTATCAATACCCTGTTAAGTGAACCAAAAGTAAGCGGAGACACTTCAGTAGTGTATATAGGTTTCACCAGCCCAATTACTACTGCAACCCTTGGTACTGCCAGTTTCAATCCATTTGCTATCAGTAATGGACGCAGAGGATATGAAATACACTTGCCTAATTATGCGCCTACAGCCCTGGTTGATATGAGCTTGTTTGGAACCAATAATGATGCAAGTATTCCATCAAAAGGGATCTATTATGTAACCAAGGATAATCATCCATGGGGACTTAATTTCATCGGTGGTTTCCAGTATCCTATCGAAACTGTTCCAATCAGTCAGGCTTACCTGCATTTCTTTGACTGGGCTGGTTCAGGTGGAGCAACTTTTACTGATTGGTATAGTAACACAGCCAGTGGTTACCAGAACACAGGGAATATCTATAATAAATAAAATTTTTAGAGTTTCAGAATAAGGTTAATTGTAAAAGCAAGCCGGTATTTACCGGCTTGCTTTATTTTTTTAGAAGCATATAAAAATGGTATATAATGTTGTTCTATATGTGAATGATGCAATTTTTCCTATCCGATGTATAACACTTATTTCCTGCAGAGCTGTGAACTTTACTAAACAATAATTAATAATAAATAATCAAAGGATGAAAACATTAAAATATAAAATTAAAAGCAGAATATTTTTAATAGGTGTTATCGTTATGACGATATTATTTTATTCCTGTTCAGAAATCGGTTATGTAAGTGCAGAACCTACTTATGTTGAAGTTGGCAGGCCACCTCAACCAAGCATCAATCATATTTGGATTGAGGGAGATTGGATTTGGCGCAGACAAACAAGTTCTTATGAGAGAAGAGATGGTCATTGGGAAACACCAAGACAAGGTAGAACCTATACCCAGGGACATTGGCAATCTAATGGAAAAGGACATCATTGGATAAGTGGCCAATGGAAATAAACTTTAAATTGTTCAGGAACTATTTGGTATTACTAGTAACCCTATCTATCACCATTCCTGGTTCAGAATAATGTTTTAAATTCGTTAAATGGGTTAGACGAAAAAGAAAACAGCAATTGATTTTTAAGAATTACTAGAAAATAGAACGCTGACATCCTTCCATATATACCAATAATCATTTAGTTTTTCAGCACCCTGCCGGGTATAAAATTTTAGCGCAATTGTATTGTCAGGAGCGCAATTAACACAAATATATTTGGCTTTTTGATCTATAAACCAGATTGCCAGTAGCTCTATATTTGAAATTGTCTGCTGTCATTGAAATATTATTTGAAATAAAAAATCAATACTTTATGGGTAAATTTAGCTTTTATCAATCAGTTAACAGGTAAAATAAAAGCCATGAAGAGAAGCTCATTTATCAAAAACACTTGGAAATGAAAATAAGTTAATGGCTACTTGCATAAAAAAATCCTGTCAGTTTTAAACTAACAGGATTTTCTTATATTTTGTTTGATAGAATGCCCTTTACAATTAACAAATCATCTTATTAAGGAAGTAGTTTCGTTTTAGGAAAGCGATGAAACAATTGAAATGTTTTTAAAGTAAAACTTCAGCAAAATAACCATTTTGACGAAGTAATTCAATTACAGTATTTGATAAAACATTATTTGCTTCAACTCTTAAAATTTTATCGCAATCATCCAGATCAAAATTAATTTTACTTTCCGGAAAATGATGATATAATTGATCAATCAAAAACTTTGATTGTGCAAACTCTGCCACATTTGTTTTAAAAACTTCTACCATTTTATCAATCATTTTAGATGCTGCAGTTTATGAAAACTGAGATAAGACACTAATAAAATTGCAAAAGCAATGAGGGGTGCAAAAGACATCGGAACTAATCCATTTACAGATGCTAATCCAATTACAGCCGAAAGCATATCTATTCCTAATGCAACATACGCCCACTCTTTAAGCCGTTTTGGAAAGAATGGAATAAGTACAATCAATCCCCCGATAAATTTTCCTATGCCTAATTCGTAATGGAACCAAAGCGGCAAGCCAAGATGTTTGATGCTTTCAATGGCCATCGGGCTATTCAGATAAAATATTCCGGGAAGAATAAACAGTGCAACTAATCCTGTTGAAATCCAGTAAATAATTTTTGTTGATTTGAGGCTCATTTTGTTGATTTTTATGATGAAACAATATATTTTATTGCTGATTAGGAAAATTAAACATCCAGCGAATACCAAACTTATCTAAACAACAGCCCCAATAACCCCAAAACTGCTGACTCATTGGTGCACATTCTGTTGAACCTTGTGAAAGTAAATTGTATAATCTGTCTGCATCTTCTTTGCTGTCTGGTTCTAAACTAATTGTTGTATTATTCCCAACTACTAATTTATGTCCCATACTTTCCAGCATATCTGTTCCCATGATTGAAATTCCTCCCAGAATAGGTAAACTAACGTGCATTACTTTGCCTTTATCTTCATCAGAAAATGCGGGCATTCCTTCCATTGCAGGAATGTCTTTATTATGCATGATAGGGCTATCAAATTCAGTATTAAATACCGATTTGTAAAAGTTGAATGCTTCTTCAGTGTTACCCTGAAAGTTCAGGTAAATAGATACTTTTGCCATTTTGTTTAATTTTTGAAGTTTTAAATTAACTTATTTCCAGTAAATTTTTAATTAATTCTTATGATGCATGAAAGTCTTACTCATTCAAATACCAGTCAACGCATATGCCAGTATGCCCAATTGGAAATATTTTGGAATTTTCCACCAAATACAGATTTGTAAAAGGTAAAAGCAGTTTCGGCATTTCCATTGAAATGAATATATGGGCTGAGGATTGCCATAGTTGTAAGAGTTTATTTTATTTTAAAGTATATAGGACAAATCTATAGGCATTATTTGAATTTGGCAATATGCGAAAACGACAAACTGAAGGGTTGTTTGCGACATATTGTTTTATTATCTTTAGTTTATGAAAAGCATAACTATTTTGGTTTTAGAAACAGCTGTACCCGCTGCAATAGTTGACCCCCGCTATATGTTCAATACTGTTAATGAATTTTATAAAAGTGCCGGTAATCAGGCACCATTTAAAGTCCAGTTAGCCGGGCTTCGCAAAGAGGTGAAGTTGTGTGACGGAAAGTTTTCTATCCACACTGATGTATTGATAAAAGATATAAAGAAAACTGATCTTATCATTATTCCTGCAATAAGCGGAAATATTAATGAAGCTTTGAAAGCCAATAAAAATTTTATTCCCTGGATCATTGATCAATATAATAATGGGGCAGAAGTAGCCAGTTTATGTATTGGTGCATTTGTATTAGCCTCTACCGGATTATTGAAAGGGAAAATGTGTTCCACACATTGGTTATTTGCGAATGAATTCAGAAATATGTTTCCTGATATTGTGTTGGTGGATGATAAAGTTATTACAGATCAAAGTGGGTTGTATTCCAGCGGTGGAGCAACATCTTTATGGAACCTGCTTTTATATCTGGTTGAAAAATATACAAACCGGGAAACTGCAATCCTTGCTTCAAAATTTTTTCTGTTAGATATTAGCAAAAATAGCCAGGCTCCTTTTACCATGTTCAAAGGACAGAAAGAGCATGATGATGAAATAATTATTGAAGTGCAGGATTACATAGAGAAAAAATGTAAAAACAAAATTACAGTGGATGAGCTGTCAGACAAATTTGGCATCGGGCGAAGAACTTTTGAGCGAAGATTTAAAAAAGCCACTTCAAACACAGTTGCAGAATATATACAAAGAGTAAAAATAGAAGCAGCCAAAAAGCAATTGGAGCTAAGCAGGAAAACCATTGGCGAAGTGATGCATGCAGTTGGGTACTCCGATACAAAAGCTTTCAGGGATGTCTTCAAAAAAATCACGGGTATGTCACCGGTTGATTATAAAAATAAATACAGCAAATCCGCAGTTGCATAATAAAAATCCAGGCCCTGATTTAAATTATGAATTAGGTCACCCAAAAAATAAAACATACCTATCCGTATCTACTATTTCAAAGCCAGGAGTATTGTAAAATACAAATTCTATTAAGTTGTAAATACCAGCATTGCCTCATAACAGGCAAAAATTGGTCCACCTCCTCTTCCTTACCTGTAAAAGCCAGTAAAACAACTGTTTACAGTCAGTTTTTGCTCATACCAACATCATACCAGCACCTCAATCGGTTCAGAATCGGCTCATATTAACTCCGTTAATTGACGGACTTGGTAATACCCGATTCCGAACCGATTGAGGTGCTGGCTCCTGCTTAGTATATAGACGATACTATTAAAACCGCGGATAATTCTATTCTGGATATTGTTTAATTAAGGCTGGATATTTGCGGCTTTTTGTTATTTCAGGGAGTATATTCAAAAAATTCCAATCGAATTAAGGAGGTTTTTCTGGAGGCAACCAGCTAAATATTATTGTAAACTACTAAGATTGTGCTTTGCCATAATTAAATCTGGTATGCTTTTTGAAATTATAATTGTCCAGAAGTCAGTTTTTTTATGACTTCTGGCTGGATATAATTTATAATGGAAACTGTAATTGGAAGGCTAGAAGAAAAGAAAATACTTAATCAGGTGCTTTTGTCAAGTGGTCCTGAATTGGTAGCAATTTATGGGAGAAGAAGAGTCGGGAAAACTTTTCTATCCATGAATATTTAAATAATGAAAAATTATTGTAATCATTAGAAATACGAAAATTGCAAATAAAAAACCAGTAGTGAATGGTTTTTTTATTGGATAACCTTTCTTTTCTAAAATGTACCGGGAAAACCAATATGGTATTGTTGATGAAAAAGTTAAAAACCATCTCCAGAAAATAAGAATATGATTGTGATGAGCTGAGATCCAAAAATCCGTCTTTAAGATTATATTTCCAGTGGCAAATAGTACGAGCCCAATAAAATACCCCTTTATATATAAATTTCCCCTCTTTTCCTCTTCTTTATTAAGTTTAAAGAATTCCCCCATATAATAATTATTTGTTCTGCTAAATTATTATTAATTTCAGTATATCATTTATGAAACTGTAATTCAAAATCCAATGTTATCTCATTTGTCAAAATCATACAGGATAATAACAATAATCTGTTTACTCTTTAATTTTATTAATCTATTTGAGTATGATCATAATAACACTTTTCTGAAAATTATAAGAATATTTGGAACGATTGGATATTTTTTATTTGTTTATGGCCTTTTAACAAAGGATAAAAATTCCATTCAAAAATTTTAAATTTTCCGAGGTATTTTCTATGAAAAAAATATTCACTAATCCATTTTGGAAATTCTTTCGTTTTTAAGAGTTTTATATTATAACGCTATAAAAAATTGGGTTTAGAGTGAAATACCGGCATTATGTAATAGTGATATGAATTTCTGCAAAAATAAATGGATCAAATCAGGATTTCCTAAATTAACCCATCAGGTGTCCCTTTTAAATATTTATTCGATAAAAGCCCCTGTTCCAATAGAGCGAAAGGAATACAACCAATTTTTAATTTGTTAATACATCCCATTAATGCATATCCGTATTACTGATGAATGCAATTCTTTTGCTGTCCGGTGACCAGGATGGAGTATTAATAGAACCCTGACCGCCATAGACATAGGCTAAAACTTTTGGTGTACCGCCATTTACCGGTATAATACGGATATATACCTGTTGATACGGCGGATGTATACCTGGTGCTACATCTTCTTTTAAGAATGATAAAAAAACAATCCATTTACCATCTGGAGAAATATGTGGAAACCAGTTGTTAAACTCATCATTGGTTAGCTGTTCCTGGTCAGTGCCATCCGGTTTCAT
>Ga0364867_10169_pt1 | contig 43752 bp, 36 predicted proteins | sample ExccelAu500001D4_3_FD_206915 | JGI IMG/M metagenome (GOLD analysis project Ga0364867, IMG submission 206915) | Enriched cells from Trout Bog Lake Hypolimnion, Wisconsin, USA - BchlTB.Aug13.5000.01.D4 | ecosystem: Environmental > Aquatic > Freshwater > Lake > Hypolimnion/Profundal zone | place... | reverse complement strand
TAATTCTTCCCTGGCCGCTCAAATAAGCTATTCACACAATGCCATAAGGGTGTTACCGGCCTTGTTTTTACTTTTCCTTACCGGGTTTTCAGCAGTGGCCCAATCCACTCCCGACCCGGGGCTTATGGGTACACATACTGTATTGAAGGCCGAATACGATTTTGGCGACACTTCCTATACCCCACCGGCTGCGGCCATGTTCCCAAGTAAAATGGAAGAAATAGGTTCCGTTCATTACCCTGCCGATATAACTTCAGGACCATTTCCAGTCATTCTTTTTCTGCATGGCAGGCATTCCACCTGCTATGATTCCATTACACTTAACTCAACATCTGATTGGCCCTGTACAGGTACGCTAAAACCTATTACCAGTTATGAGGGCTACGATTATCTGGCCAAAACAATGGCAAGCCATGGCTATATAGTTATTTCTATATCTGCCAATGCCATCAATGCCATTGACGGCGGCCTGCCCGACGCCGGTATGAACGCCCGTGGGGTGCTGGTGCAGCACCACCTGGATTTATGGAATACCTGGAATACAGTAGGCGCCGCGCCATTCGATTCGCTTTTTGTAGGCAAACTGAATATGCAGAATATAGGCACTATGGGTCATTCACGAGGTGGGGAGGGTGTAGTGTTCAATGCCGAATATAATGCCACCTTAGGCGCTCCCTATGGTATCAAAGCCATTTTCACCCTTGCTCCCGTTGATTTTTACAGGCATGTGCTCAACGGCATTCCCCTTATAGATCTTTCCCCCTACTGTGATGGTGATGTGAATGACAACGAGGGCATCCATTTTTATGATGACTCAAGGTATAACGACCCAGGCGATGAAGCGCCTAAACACCATATCGAATTTCTGGGAGCTAACCACGACTTTTTCAATACAGTATGGACTCCCGGATCTTTTCCCGGTGGCGGAGCCGACGACTGGGGCGATTATGGCTGGCCTAATACCGACCCGCAATGCGGCATTGACTCCGTTCACAGGTTTGATACTACAAAACAGAAAGCGGCCCTCAATGCCTACCTGCCTGCATTTTTCAGGATTTACATAGGACATGAGCACCAGTTTGACCCTCTGCTTGAGGTAAAAGATATTGTACCACCTGTTTCTTCTATGCTTGACTCCGGAGATGTATTTGTATCCTATCACCCTGCAAGAGCCGACAGGCTGGATATTAACAGGACTGACAGTGTGGCACGGCTTACCGGTAACTCGCTTTCCGGGGCTGTGACCGACAGCCTGCTCATGTCGCCTGAAATTTGCGGAGCAGGCTATACCATGAATGACTGCTTCGTGAGCCATCAGGCGGCACAGGAACCCCATAAAGGCACCACCACTACCCAGGGGGCCGGAGAAATGGGCCTGCAATGGAGCGATACCTCAGCCTGGTATGAAAACACATTGCCATTGGCTTATGAAAACCTGACCCCTTATGAAAATCTACTTTTCAGGACCACGGTTAATTTTAACCTATCGGTACATGACCAGAAAATGGACTTTTCGGTGCAACTTATTGATTCATCAGGCGCTATAAGCACCCAGGTGGTAAGCGCCCACAGCCATGCCTTGTTTTTTGAACCCGGCAACACGCCTACCGACTTGCCTAAAACAGTACTCAATACAGTTAGTATTCCCATCACAGACTTTACCGGAATTAACCTGGCCAAAGTAAGGAAGATCCGTTTCCTTTTTGACCGGGAAACAGCAGGCGCTGTTTTGATCAGCGACCTGGCATTTACAAATCCACTCTGCGGCAACTTTACTTCACTTTTCAGTGATTCAACAGGAACCCGGTACAAGGAAATTTTTACCAATACCAGCACTACTGTAAACAATGGAGATTCCCTAAGTTACCTCTGGAATTTTGGAGATGCCTCATCCGGTGTCAAAGATACCTCTACCCAAAAAAGCCCAACCCATACTTATACCACAAAAGGCACCTATACCGCCTGCCTGTATGTGACCGCCTACCGGAAAAACGGTTTTGTGTGCACCGACACTTTTTGCAAAACAATAACCCTTGCAAATGACGGAGTGCCTGTGATAAACCCGGATTTAATCACCATTACGCCCAATCCTGCAAAAGATTACCTGCGTATAACCGGCGCTCAGAATACAGATGTGCTCAGGCTCATCAATATTTATGGACAGGTGGCGCTCACTTCGCCCCTCAATAATACCGAAATTAACCTTCCTCAAAACCTGGCAACGGGTATTTATACGGCCGTTATAGTTACCTCAGCCGGGAATGTGTATAAGAAAATACTGATAACCAGGTAATTGAAATTATTTAAAACGAAAGGGGCTGTTCATCGCTGAGCAGCCTCTTCTGTTTTATAAACCCTGATTCCTTAGTATCTGTAATAACCATGCCTATGCCCATAATTATGGGGATGATAGTACCTGGGCGGATAGTATCGCGGCCCATAATAACCTCCCACAACTACCGGCGGCACATAAACCCTTGCTGGGGGATAATACCTGGGCACCGGCGGATAATACCTCACTACCGGACGACAATACCCATGCCTGCAATGGCGGTATGGGCCTGCCTCGGCATTAAACTGCAAACCGGCCGAAAAAAACAGGGCTATAAGCAGGCCAAACATAATTTTGAATTTCATAACGTTATTAGTTTTTCAAGGTATTAGATAGAATATGGTTTCCAAAGTTTATACAAGAGGCTGGAAAAAATAGAAATTAACAAAATTTAACAGGCAATCTTTCAATAAGAAACATGATAAAAAATTCGATTTTTATTAACCCTGGTCTATTCCCTTTTAAATGATCAACAACATCATTTATTATCCTTTATATTAAGGTTTTGCAACCCCGGAAAAACCGGGATTGCCAAACCTGTTAACGCCTTACGAAGGTGTTTCTTTAATTAATAACTTGGCCTACCTCCTGTAATAACCACGGTTATGTCCGCAATATACCGGCGCGTAATAATGTGGCCCATAATAACCACCCACTACTACCGGTGGCACATAAACCCTCACAGGTGGGCAATACCTTACCACTGGGCGGCAATATCCATGCCTGTAATAACCGTATGGGTTAGCAACTGCTTTTGGGTTAAAACCCACTGATAAAAAGATTACCAGTATTGCGCTTAAAATGATCCTGAGTTTCATAACATTTATTGTTTTGTACTTATACAGATACAATAAGCCTGCCAAAGTTTATGCGATGAGAAGGTGAATTCCGGAATTAACAGTATTTAACGGATGCCCTTAAACAATTGCAAACGTGATTGGGTTTTTGGAAACTAAAAACTGGCAAATAGGATTGTTAGCCCTTTTTCAATAACTTTTTGATATGGGAAACACGAGACACAAACCGGATAATGTATATTTGAGCAGAATATTGTAGCTATGAAAAGAATCTTTAAATATATAGGCGGTTTTTTCCTGGCCTTTACCTGTTTTGTTTTATTATACCTCATTACTGCATGGGGCCTATCACGTATCACTATTGACAGGGAAGCCAATTCAAAGGAAGATATTGCGATTTATATTAAAACCAATGGCGTTCATACCGATATTGTTGTACCGGTCAGCACAAACCTAATTGACTGGAGTAAAGAAATAAAATTTGAGAATACAACAAGAAATGACTCAACATGGCAATACCTGGCCATGGGCTGGGGTGATAAAGGTTTTTACCTGGAGACGCCCAACTGGGCCGACCTGAAATTTTCAGTTGCTTTTAAGGCAGTTTTCGGACTTGACAACACCGCTATTCACGCCACTTTTTACCACCGACTGGAACAGGATGAAACCTGCAAAAAGATAATGATAAGCCTGGACCAGTATTCCCGGCTTATAAATTATATCAAAGAAAGTTTTCAGAAAGACAATGCAGGGCATTTTATCAATATTAAAACCCATGCCAATTACGGAGAGAGTGATGCGTTTTATGAGGCTAATGGACATTACAGTTTATTTCATACCTGCAATACCTGGGCAAATAATGCCCTAAAATCAAGCGGTCAGAAATGTTGCCTCTGGACTGCTTTTGATAAGGGTATATTCCTTAAATACAAATAACCACAATGCCTTTCACCATCATTAAGGTTGCAAAGAATAAACAAGCAAGTCAAAATTAGCATTGCAAATCAGAAAAAAGACTGATAAAACAGGTAAAGGTAAATTTACTATAATATTTTCAACTAAAAAGAAATGGCCTGCTTATTTTGATTAAAACCAAAACAGGCAGGCAATTCTCTTAATTGTCATTTACTCCCACTCTATAGTAGCAGGCGGTTTTGAACTTATATCATAAACCACTCTGTTGATACCTCTTACCTTATTGATTATATCATTCGATATCCTGGCAAGAAGGTCATAGGGTAAATGAGCCCAATCGGCCGTCATGCCATCAACCGAGGTTACCGCCCTGAGCGCACAGGTAAATTCATAGGTGCGTTCATCGCCCATAACGCCCACACTTTGCACAGGAAGCAAAATAGCGCCTGCCTGCCATACCTTGTGATACATGCCGCTGTCGCGCAAATGCCGGATAAAAATCGCATCCGCTTCCTGCAGCAGTTTCACCTTATCTTCAGAAACCGCACCCAAAATGCGGATACCAAGGCCGGGACCGGGGAAAGGATGCCTGCTAATGAAAGTATCACTGATACCCAATTCACGGCCTACCCTCCGAACTTCGTCCTTAAAGAGCATCCTTAAGGGCTCTATGAGCTGCAGGTGCATTATTTCGGGAAGGCCGCCAACATTGTGATGCGACTTAATGGTGGCTGATGGACCATGAACCGACATAGATTCAATTACGTCAGGGTAAATGGTACCCTGCCCAAGGAAACTTACGTCTTTTAAACGCAGGGCCTCCTCATGAAATACCTCTATAAATAAACGGCCTATTATTTTTCTTTTCTTTTCAGGGTCTGTCACCCCATCCAGGTCCTTGTAAAACCTTCGGCGTGCATCAACCCCCCTGGTATTAAGCCCCAGTTCCTTATAACCTTCCAGCACCTGGGTGAATTCGTCCTTGCGCAGTAATCCGTTGTCCACAAATATGCAAAACAGGTTTTCGCCTATTGCTTTATGGATCAGGGTTGCAGCTACTGTCGAATCAACACCTCCGCTCAGCGCCATTACCACTTTTTTATTGCCAGCCTGCACCTTTATTTTGGCAACCGTTTCCTGTATAAAGGCTGCCGGTGTCCATGTTTGCCGGCAACCGCAAATAGTGGTTACAAAGTTTTTAAGTATCTGCCCTCCATCGGTTGTATGGGTAACCTCGGGGTGAAACTGAAGGGCATAAACCACATGGGCGGCAAAAAATTCAGCTTTGAAAGCCGCAATCGGGATATCATTAGTTTTTGCAAGAACCTGAAAACCATCAGGTAATTGCCTGATTGTATCGCTGTGGCTCATCCAAACCTGGGAACCTTCGGGCACCGAATGAAACAAAGGATCATCTGAAATTGATTGCAGATGCGCCCTGCCATATTCCCTGTGGCTTGACTTGCCCACTTCACCTCCGCATTGCTTTGCCAGTAACTGAGCTCCATAGCATATGGCCAAAACCGGCAAATGGGAGGCCATTGCAGCAATTTCAGGTTGAGGAGCGCGGGGATCATTCACAGAAAATGGACTGCCCGAAAGAATGATACCCTTAAGGGTAGGATCATAATGCACGGTTTTGGTGCATGGCTGGATTTCACAAAATACATTGAGTTCGCGTATCCTGCGGGCTATCAGTTGTGTAAATTGCGAACCGAAATCGAGTATCAGTATTTTATCGTTCATTGCCCCATTTTCCCGCACCTGCGGGATTTTATTTATAAGCTATTAACAAGATTGTGGTCATAACCACTTACCACCCATATCCTGATTCGAGTACCATATACGACCCGAAACCAACCGGGAAAACCTGCGAAAGGACTATGCCTGTGCAGGCGGTGCGCCGAAATTAAAAGGCATTACCGATGTTTCCTGATCCTTGATATTACCATACTGCGCTTCAAAACGCTTCACATTATCAATGAGCGCCTTCATAAGGCGTTTGGCGTGCTGCGGAGTCATTACTATCCTTGACTTTACCTTAGCCTTAGGCACATTGGGCATTACATTCACAAAGTCAATCACAAACTCCGCAAAGGAATGGGTGATTATGGCCAGGTTGGCATAAGCGCCATCGGCCATTTCTTCTGACAATTCAATATTTAACTGGGGTTCCGGATTAATCTGTTCTGGCATAAATTCCTGTTTTTCTGGTGGCAAATTTAGGTTAAATTGCTTAAAAGGTTGAACGCAATACGCTTAAAATTTAAAAAGTTTGCCTTCCGGGAATTTTAAAAACGAAAATGTCAAAAATTAAAAAAAATCCACCGGGTTTTCCTTAAAAAACTAATTTTGGGGCTATGTGGAAGCGTAACTGTATTGGTTTTCTATTATTTCTAATGATCATAGCCTCTTGCAGGCCTCCTGTTTTCCCTCCCAAACCTCCGGGTTATTTCCGTATTGATACTCCAGCCCAGCACCAGTATAAGGTTTTCGACCAGCCTGGTTTTCCTTATACCTTTGAATATCCGGTTTATAGTTTTGTATTCATTGATACGGCTAATAAATCCATAGAGAAAAAAAATCCTTTCTGGATCAATATTGTATTCCCTAACCTTAACGGGGTTATCAATATCACCTACCACGAAGTATCAAAAGAATCGCCTCTTGAAAAATTAAAAGCCGACTCCTGGTACCTCACTTTTGTGCATCATGAAAAAGCGGATTCTATAGGCACCATGGAATTTGACAACCTCAATGGCACCAAGGGGGTCCTGCTTATTGTGGGTGGCAATACCGCATCCCGCTACCAGTTTGTTATTTCCGATTCGGTAAAACATTTTGCAAGGGGCGCCCTTTATTTCGATGTAACTCCCAATGCCGATTCCCTGAAACCCGCCAACGATTTCATTGGGAAGGATATTGAGCATCTCCTTCAATCCTGGAGATGGAGATGAGGATTGGATTGGATGGAAATACCAGGTTTGATTTTTAGAGAAATAGCGCAATGCGGCCTCACCCCCGGCCCCTCTCTGAAATAATGGCACTAAATTAACCCTTTTAATGTGCCACTCATTCCAGGTTTTGTATTCAAATAATACCATTTATTCTGCTCAAGGGATAATTTTATGACAAGAAGATTCGACCCCGATAGGGTCGAACCTAATTTCAAATAATTTTTCTATCCCATGCAGAGTATAGTATTACCCAAAACATCCCCCTACCCCTTATATTCTCCCCAAACGGCCCTTAAAGTATCGGCAATTTCGCCAAGGGTGCATTTGTTTTCCACCGCTTCTATTACCGCAGGCATCAGGTTTTCTGTTGTAATCGCTTTTTGCTTTATCGAAGCTAAACTGGCAGATGCTGCCACATTATCGCGGGTAGCCCTAAGCCTGGCCAGTTTTTCAGATTGCTGCACCCTTATGGAATCATCAATTTTGAAACCCGGGGGCTTGCTCATTTCGGCAGAGGTGAATTTATTTACTCCAACAATTATCTTTGATTTGTCCTCAATTGCTTTGTTGTAGGCATAGGCCGAACGGGCAATTTCGTCCTGCATAAAATGTTGCTCAATGGCCTTTACAGCGCCTCCCATAGCGTCAATCCTGGCTATCAGTTTCCAGGCGGCAGCTTCTGTTTCATTGGTCAGGGTTTCTACATAATAAGAACCAGCGAGTGGGTCAACGGTATCCGTCGCACCACTTTCAAATGCTATGATCTGCTGGGTACGTAAGGCTATTGAGGCAGCCTCTTCGGTTGGCAGAGAAAGGGCTTCATCATAGCCATTTGTATGGAGCGACTGGGTGCCTCCCAATACCGCTGAAAGCCCCTGAAGGGCCACTCGTACAATATTATTTTTGGGTTGCTGTGCGGTAAGCGTGCTGCCACCGGTCTGGGTATGAAAACGCAGCATCTGCGCGCGAGGGTCGGTTGCGCCCAGTTCACTGGTAATAAGTGCCCACATGCGCCTTGCAGCCCTGAACTTGGCCACTTCTTCAAAAATATTGTTATGCGCATTAAAGAAAAAAGAAAGGCGCTGCGCAAATATATTGATATCCAGCCCCTTGTCTATTGCCGCCTGAAGGTAGGCCTTGCCATTGGCCAGCGTAAAAGCCAGTTCCTGCACCGCATTTGAGCCTGCCTCGCGAATATGGTAGCCAGATATGGAGATTGTATTCCATTTGGGTACTTCCTTACTGCAATATTCAAAAATATCTGTAATCAGCCTCATGGAAGGAGCCGGCGGATATATATAGGTGCCACGCGCGGCATATTCCTTAAGGATATCGTTCTGGATGGTTCCGGCAATTTTTTTTATATCCGCCCCCTGTTTTTTGGCAAGGGCAATATAAAAAGCCAGCAATATAAAAGCAGTTGAATTGATGGTCATGGAAGTGGAGATATCACTGAGCCTGATATCCTTAAAAAGCAATTCCATATCCTCAATAGAATCAATGGCAACACCCACTTTGCCCACTTCACCTTCAGCCATGGGATGGTCTGAGTCGTAACCTATCTGGGTAGGAAGATCAAAGGCTACTGAAAGGCCGTTTACGCCCTGGCTCAGCAGAAAATGGTATCTTTTATTTGATTCTTCGGCAGTACTGAAACCCGCATACTGGCGCATGGTCCACATACGGTCGCGGTACATAGCCGCGTGAACGCCCCTTGTGAAGGGAAACTGCCCCGGCATTTCGTCCATTTTTACCGGCTGGCAATACAATTCCTTAATCTCTATACCCGAATCAGTCTTAATAACCTTTTCCATTTTTTCAACTTTTATTAATCGAAGGCGCCAGGCGCCTTATAATCCGATCCCAATAAACTCTATTAATCATTACATTGCCCCATAACTAAGTAAGGTTCTTACTTCTTCATTGATGATGTGTAACGCCACATCTGTTGGCATTTCCTCATCGGCTTTTGAGGTATAGTTGAGTATCAGCGCATGAAGTTCACGGGCAGGAGCTTCGGGGTTTAATGACTTACCTATCTGGTTCACCATATTTATCTCCTGTTCCTTTACGTTCTTCACCGTTTCCCAAACATTTTTAGAAACATAAATCTGCTGGGAAAGGTTATGTTCAAATTCAGCCCTTATGCTCAGGGTCATGGCCAATTGAAGCTCCCGAACCGACATGGAGTGTTCAAATACCCTGGGAATGAGTTGCCGGGGGGTAATGCGCTCTATGAAAATAACAAGCCTTTCATAAGCCTGCAACCTAAGCCGCAGAGTAACATCCTGGGCATCCTGGAACAAAGCCAGTTGTTTCCTTTGGTTTTCAGAAACCAGGAACTTCCTCACAATCAGGTAGCTTGAGCAGAGCACCACGAGGGAAGGAATGGTATATTTTACAATTTCGAGCGCGGTAGCGAATAAGTTATCCATAACCCTGCAAAAATAAAACGTTTTCGGTCAAGGCAGGAATATAAAGGGAAGATTTCCAAAATAAGGTTTTCGGCATTTAACCATTTGGTGTTCGCCCCTATTTAATAGCTTTTTCTAAAATTATGGATACTCTAAGCCCGATTATTGCAATTTAAAATCTGAATAAATCTGCTTTGCTCTTGCCTCATATTGACGGGCCATATCCATATTGCCCATTTTCTGGTAAGTGAGCGCCATAAAAGGAATATCTCGGGCTGTTTTAGGGTCAAGGGACACTTCTTTATTAAAAGTGGCAATGGCTGCATCATACTGCCCGGAGAAATAATAGGCGCGACCAAGATTGGAATAGGCGCTTAAATAATTGGGATTGATAGAAATAGTTTTTTTGAACTGCTCTATCGCCTGCGGATATTTCTTTTCATTAAGGTAAACCGACCCCACATTGTTCACCGCATTAGGGTCATCAGGAGCAACAGCCTGCACCCTTTTGAAATAGTACTCGGCAGAGTCATAAAGCTGCCTCTGGAAAAAAGACATGCCTATTTCCTGGATGGCATTTACATAGCCCGGCTCAAACTGAAGCATTTTCTCAAAATAATATACCGAAGAATCAGGCCTGTTTATCTGTTTATAACTGAGGCCCAAGTTGTAATAGGCGTATTTGAAATTAGGGTTTAACTCTATTGATTTCCTGAAAAATACAATCGCCTGCTGGTATTTGCCTGTGCTGAGGTAGGTATTTCCAAGGTTATTGTTGGCGGTAAAGTTGCCTGGGCTCAGGGTCACTGCTTTTTTGTCATAATATTCAGCTGAGTCCCACCGGTGGCTCCGGTCATAAATCCTGCCTATTTCTATATAGGCTTCAGAATATTCCGGGTAGATATCCAGTGATTTTTTGAGTTCGGCTATACTTTCCCGGTCCATTTCCCGCTTCTTTAGGGAATCCTTTTCGGTAGGATACAATTCTTCTGTAATCGAGGTAGCCACATAATGGTGTAGCCGGCAGTCGTTTGGCGACTTTTCCACATCAGTTTTATAAAGGGTATAATTGCTTTTCCAGTCGGTATTTCGGGCAATGGTAAGTCCGCTGAACAATAATACCAATGGCGCCAGCACCATAAGCACCTTGGAGCTTTTTATCACACTTACATTAGTTGCTTCCTCTTTTATGATCCATTTTTCAAAAGCAAGGGCAGCCACAAGGCAAACACCTACGGAGCAGAAAAATGCGAAACGCTCGGCCAGTTCAGCGCCCATAAGGAAGGGCAGGTTTGAAAAGAGGAATAAGGTAGCCAGGTAAAAAATAATGGCAAAAGCCCAGGGGTCTTTCCTGTCTTTAAAGAAACGGGTTACGGCAAAATATATGATAAAACCATAAGCAATAATAGAAAGCCAGAAACGATAATCTGTCATATCTGCAAATGGAATGGCATTAAAAGAATAGTTGCACAATAAAGGATAGGGAATAAACATGAGTTTCAGGTATTTACCCAGTATTACCCATTCGGTGGTAAATTTCTCGATAAAAGATACCACGTGCGATTGCGACCCTGCAAGGGCATTATCAATAAATTCGACAGGCGCAGGCTGATTGGCATTGTATAAATTGAGCACATAAGACCTGATGACCATAAAAATCACAATGGCGCCGATAATACCCCCGGTAATATTGAAGGCTCTCTTACGGTTGCCGTCGTCATAAAAGAAGAAAAGAAGGGGGATAATAGCGGCAAAAGCGATAACGGTTTCTTTGGAGATAAGGGCCAGGAAGAAGATAAACACACCCAATATCAGTTGCAGGATTTTACCGTCGCGGATGTAATTGTAGAAAATATTGAGCGACAAAAACCCAAAGAAAAAGCAGAGAAGCTCATCGCGGCTTTTTATGTTGGCCACCACCTCGGTATGAATGGGATGCACTGCGAATATAAGCGCCGCGATAAAAGCAAGGGCCGTTTTCCTTTTCCCGAAAAATTTATCAAGGAAAAAGAACAACATGATGACACAACCTATGAATGTCAGGATATTGAACAGATGTGCCTCAATAGCATTGATGCCGAAAAACTGCACCTCAATTGCAAACATGACCATCGACAATGGCCTGTAAAGGTCGTTGGGGATGATAAGGTAGCCCCGCATGTGGGGTGTTGCTAATATTTCAGGGATGCCGGCAAGCCCTTTGGCCACATATGTATTTTCTTTGAGCACCATCACATCATCCAATACAAAGCCGTTTTTCAAGGTATTGGCATAGAGCACAAAACAGATCACAGCCAGGACAATGCAAAGTTGCTTTATAGAAAAAGCCTGTATTAGGTTTTCAGCCTTTTTTGAGGCTATACTACCGGCAGATTTGGTCGCTGTAGTTCCGGAAACAGGCTGCTTTACCGTCGCTGCTTGAGGAATTGGTTTCTTATTTGGTTTCTTAGACATTGGTTTTAAAGTAAGAAGTCAAAAGTAAAAATAAAAACAGGTAATTGGTAATCGGGGAAATTTTTTATCTGCCCAAATCAGGAAACCTTAATATTGAAATGATAAAACCGGCCCTAAATGGAACCGGTCTTAATTTAAAAACATAAAGGGATTGTCAAGTAATATTTGCTCAATAGTGGCTCTTTATTTTTCTTTTTTCGTTCCTGGGAAAGCTGCGAATATTGAAATATTTAAAGATTTCACAAGGACGAAAAAATGGAAAAGAACAATTCAAAATGAATATTTATTTCCTGACAACCCCCAAAAAAGTGGAAACCCTGATTGATGCAAACTGCAGATTTCCTTAAAAACTATTCCTTTATAAATTCTTTCACTGCAATGCCTGACGTTGTAATAATGCGTAGAAAATAGATGCCGGTATTTAAATCGGAAACATCAATATGGGTAATATTACTCCCAGCCTCTATTGTCCTCACAACCTGGCCCTGCATATTAAGAATTTCCAATTTCGCAGGTTGGTCTTCCACCAGGGTCAGGATACCCGTTGATGGGTTGGGAAAAAGCTCAATGCTTAAAGTGTTCCTTTCACTGTTTACTATAAGCCTCAGGGCTGCGGTATCCAATTTAGCCAGATAAATATTAATAATCCCATTATTGGTTAGGGTAATGGTATCAAAAGCTATGCTTGGCACTCCATATCCGCCACCCATGTATAAATATCCTTCCGAATTCAAAGCTATTGAATTTCCAGTGCCTCCGTCGCCGTCTTTTGCCCAGAGCGCATTTCCCGTTGCATCATATTTGGCAAGGAAAAGCCCGGTCAGGGTGAGGGTATCAGGGCCAAAAATTATAGATGGACTTGAAAAATCGCCCGAAACATAAACACTACCTGATGGAGCCACTAAAAGGGAATAAGGATCATCATTATTAATTCCGCCAGCCCTTTGAGCCCATTGGGGTGCGCCAGAACTATTAAATTTCACGATGAAAATGTCATCATAATCTGTTCCTGCATTTGTAAGTGTATCAGACCCGAACCTTATTTTAAAACTTTTGAAATAACCACTCATGTAAGGATTCCCAGCCGCATCGGTCACCACTGAGGTAGCCGCGTCATAATTAGGGCCGCCGGCGCTTTTGGCCCAGATGGGGCTCCCTCCGCCATTGCACTTCATCAGCAGGATATCGCTGCTTCCTGAACCTGCATTCAACAGGGTATCAGTTCCTATAATCAAAGTATCACTGTTAAAATCCCCGGCAATATATAGGATACCCGTTGGTGAAATGGTAATCGAAGTAGCCTCATCATAGTTTGGCCCTCCCGCACTTTTAGCCCAAATTGCAGTTCCACCGGTGTCATACTTGGCATAGAATAAATCTCCGCCGCCAGCATTGGTTAGGGTGGTTGATCCAAAAACTATCGTCGGGCTCTGGAAATTACCGGCAATATAAACCCCACCGGCATTGTCTAAGGCTACTGAGTTTGCCATATCACTACCGGTTCCACCCGCACTTTTGGCCCACAAAACATTGCCTGAAGGATCGTATTTGGCCAGGAAAATATCACCGCCCCCGACGCTTGTAAGGGTTATGCTTCCGAAAGTGATGGTACTACTCTGGAAATATCCCGTAACATATACATTGCCTGCATTGTCTGCTGCTATGGAATTTATTATATCAAAATAGCCCCCAGGCTGGTAAGGACTTTTTGCCCAAAGTACATTACCATTGGCATCATATTTAGTCAGAAAAATATCGCCCCCTGCCCCACCATAGTTGTAAAGAGTGGTTGTGCCGAAAGTAATAGTGGTACTCTGGAAACTCCCTGCCATATAAACATTGCCTGACCCATCAAGCGAAATATTTTTGGCTCCATCACTGCCTGTACCTCCTGCACTTTTTGCCCATATCCATTCAGGCGCCTGGGCTTTGGCTGTAAAAGCGCCAAGGAACAACATCACGATAAAAATTATTGGTCTCATTTTTCAGATTTGGTTTAAACTCAACATTACTAATTCCGGTAAATAATTCCGGTAAATCCTTATACACATCAAAATTAGCGGTAAGCCAAATACCACTTGTTGATATTCGTTATCCTGGTAAATGATATTCATCATTAGTGAGAATGGCAGAAAATTTAATAGAAAAATCCCGCACCTTTAATAAGTGCGGGATTTCATGAAAGGTCAGTTATACTTTGAAATGATCCAATGCGTTTTTAAATCAATATTTTATAACGCATTTGTCTCCATTTCTCCTTATTTTAAAGAATGAAGCCTTACCTGTCAATCACTACATGTTTATTGATCTTAGCCCCATCAGGCAATTGCACGGAAACCACGTAGTTACCACCAGGCATAGCTGAAAGATCAACCAGGGTATTTGTAGCTGCAAGAAGCGAGGTATAAACTTTTTCACCGGCAATATTGAATATTTCAGCAACCGAATATTTTTCATTATCAGGCACCTGTATGGTAAATATGCCTAAAGATGGGTTGGGGTAAACAATAATATTGGACTGTAAACTTAGATTATTGGTTTTTAATCCGGAAAAATAACCGGGCTGAGTGACTTTTCTTATTCTGTTATTAGAATAGTCGGCAATAATAATGGAACCGCTTGAAGGATCAATGCACAAACCGGCAGGGTCATTGAGCAATTCGGAGGTTGCAGGGCCACCATCGCCCGAATAACCATTTATAAAGTCGTTGCCGGCAACAGTATTAATGATCCCGGTAGCCATGTCAATTTTCCTGCAACTGCAACCGGCGTCATTAATATAAATATTGTTGTACCTATCCAGGCAAATTCCCTGTATATAGCCCATTTCAGCATTGGTGGCAGGCCCACCGTCACCAGTCACTCCATAAATATTATTGCCTGCTATGGTTGATATTATTCCGGTTCCTGAGCTTATTTTCCTTATGACTACATTCTCTTCATCGGCAAAGTACAGGTTTCCCGAGGGATCGGCACATACAGAAGAAGGACAATAAAGCAAAGCTGCAGTTGCCGCTCCCCCATCGCCGGCATAGCCTGGAGTACCAGTGCCAGCAATGGTAGAAATAATTCCGGTTGAGAGGTTTACGCACCTGATGCAATGGTCAAGATGATCGGCAATATAAAGATTACCGGCAGAAATACAGAGACCCTCAGGCAGTCCCAATTCAGCAGAAATAGCTGGCCCGCCATCGCCAAAATAACCTACGCTGCCATTTCCTGCTAAAATCTTAATTATTCCCGTAGCTGCACTGATTTCACATACTACTGAATTGTACCCGTCGGAAAAATAAATATTGCCTGAGCCATCAATGCATATACAATAGGGCTGGCCAATTACTGCGCTGCTTGCCGGACCACCAAATCCGGCAAAACCTAAAGCGCCGTTACCTGCTATAGTGGTAATAACACCTGTTGTTGCCGATACTTTTCTTATGGCAGAGTTGCCTTCATCGGTAAAATAAAAATTCCCGACCGAATCAAAACAAACTCCATAAGGTTGATTTATTACAGCCATGGTTGCCGGGCCGCCATCTCCGGTATAGCCGGAACTGGTACCGCCTATCCAGGTAGTCATAATATCCTGGGCTTTAAGGCTTGAAAAACTGCTCAATAAGAGCGCTGTCGTGCAGATAATACTGCTAATTGTGTGCTTTTTCATCAGGTTTTAAAGTTTTAAAATTGTTTAAAAGGTTATTGTATGGTTAGGAACGATGACAAAATAAAGTCCACCAATTTAACTGTTCTTTTCCATTTCTGCTGCGTTGCAAAAGTCTTTAAATAGTTTACTATTCGCAGCTTTTGCATCTTGCATAAAAGAAAAATAAAATTTAACTTAGTGGACTTTATTTTGTCAACGTTCCTTACAGATTTTTTTGGGACAGAATATTCAACCCGACATTTAAAAAATTAAAAATTGATGTTTAAAAAACAAGTTGCAATATTTCTCCCCCCTAATTGTAAAGACGAGAATTGAGTCAGGAATGTTAGTAGTATTTATAGATTAATTTTTCCTTACTACAAAAATTTGCCAAAGTGGGACAAGATATTAAAATGATGGTCTTCAACCTATAGGCTATCGACAAGATCCTTTCAAAGTAAACATAAGAAATAATATTCACAATGAGGTACCGGCCTCATTGCAAAGGATAATGCCCATAAATGATTAAAAGAATAAAGATTGAACTAAGCGTGGAAAACCAGCAGTGTATACAGGCCGGTTTAAGAAAATGAAGCACAGGTTTTTCAATTAATAATTCATGGTCTTTTTAATATAGAACCAAAAATTTATCGCCTGGTTTTAACAAACAAAACTAATCAACTGAGCTCAATTTCCCTCCGACCAAATGCACGTATTCCGACCTCACTTCCTGGCCGAAAAAAACAGTGCCCTGCCTGTCAAAATCACTTACATCGTCGGTGGTAAAGAATGAGGTATGGCCATTCCGGGTAAGCAGGCTTTCTATTTCCTGGTGCCGGCGAAGGTAATCTGCAAGGCTGCGGGCTACAATTTCGCCCTGTGAAACCACATTGATTCCAACTGGCAGATATTTCAAAATCTTATCAAGCAGCAGGGGATAGTGGGTGCATGCAAGTAACAGGGTATCTATATCAGGATCTTTCTGCAACAACCTGTCCAGGTATTTTTTTACAAAATAATCAGCCCCCTCCGATTGATACTCGCCATATTCCACAAGGGGCACCCACATAGGGCAAGCCAAAGGATGGACCTTAACCTGTGGAAAAAATTTACCGATCTCTATTTCATAGGAGCCTGAATTGATGGTGCCCCTGGTACCCAATATACCTACCGAATTGGTATGTGTATAATTGCCTATTACCTCGGCTGTGGGCCTTATTACGCCCAGTACCCTTTTTTCCGGGGCAATTAAGGGCAGGTCTTTTTGCTGTATGGTTCGCAATGCTTTTGCTGATGCTGTATTGCAGGCCAGTATCACCAGCGGGCAACCCATCCTGAAGAACCAATCCACACACTCGCGGGTATATTCGTGTACGGTTTCATATGAACGGTTTCCATAAGGCGCACGGCCATTGTCGCCCAGGTAAATATAATCATAACCGGGCAATTGTTCGGCAATAGACCTGAATACCGTTAGCCCGCCATAACCTGAATCAAAAATACCAATAGGCCGTGAAGTGGTCATAAAAACTTAAGAAAATACGAACTCAAAAATACCGATCATTTAACAAAGGAACCTTGCAAAAATAATAAAAGGCAACCGTAAGTCGCCTTTTACCAAAAAAACCATTGGCTCCTCCCAAATTCAGCAGGAACAGTGTATTCAAAAAGCTTCGATTAATCTCCGCTTAACAAAATTTAATCAATTCAACCCTAAAACTAAGCCTGCTCAACAACAGTTTCACCGCAATAGGTTTCAAATGCTTTGATCAGGTTTGCCGCGATCATCTGAGCCGGACGGCCTTCAATCATGTGGCGCTCAATCATATGCACTACCTTGCCGTCTTTAAAAAGAGCAATGGCAGGTGATGATGGAGGATAAGGGAGCAGGTGCGCACGCGCCTGTTTTACGGCATCAATATCAAAACCGGCAAAGGTGGTTGTGAGATGGTCGGGCACCTTTTTTGAATTATGAACCGCCATCAGCACACCGGGGCGTGCCGAACCTGCCGAACAACCGCATACGCTGTTGATCATCAGTAAGGTAGTGCCTTTTTCATTAAGGGCGCTTTCCACTTCTGCAGGGGTAAGCAATTCTTCAAATCCGTGGCTGGTCAATTCAGCCTTCATCGGGGCAACTAAATATTCAGGATACATTATTTTTAATTTATGGCGCAAAGTTAGGAAAAAGAGAAGGACTTAAGAATAATACAGGGATAATTAAAATCAATTTCGGCTGCAATAACCCTAAAGTATTTTTCAGGTACCAATGTTTTTATTACATTTATGAAATGATAGAACGTCTTTTTGATATAGTAGAAGAAAGGTGCAATACTGCGCCCGATGCCATAATGCTGGCTGCTAAAGAGAATAATCAGTGGCGTACCTATAGTTGCAGGGAAGTATGGGACACGGCCAGGAAATTAGCCGGCGGCTTATTAACCCATGGCCTTGCCAACTCAGTGCTTGAACCTATGCAGCAGGAAAAAATAGCCATCATTTCGCCCAACAGGCCCGAATGGATGATAGTGGATATAGGAGTACAGCTAACCGGGTCGGTACTTACACCTATTTATCCCACCATTAGCCCAATGGAAATTGCCTATGTGCTGGATGAGGCAGGGGTGCAGATACTATTTGTAGCCAATGCGGATATTTATAACCGGTTCAAAGATTCTTTTAATAACACTCCCACGCTTAAAAAAATCTATTCATTTGACAATGTGGAGGGGGTTTCCAGTTGGAAAGAACTTATCAATAAAAATGCCAATCCAGATGAAACAGTAATTGCCCGGATAAAACCGGAAACACTGGCTACCATTATTTACACTTCGGGTACCACCGGCGACCCAAAGGGTGTAATGCTAACCCACAACAATATTGTAAGCAATATAAAGGACTCCATGCCTGCATTCACCTTTGCCGTAGCCAACAGCAGGGCGCTGAGTTTCCTGCCGCTTAACCACATCTTTGAGCGGATGGTTACTTATATTTATCTGCATTCCGGGGTATCTGTCTATTATGCCGAAAGCATGGACACCATAGGGCAAAACCTCAAAGAGGTGAACCCGCTTGTTTTCACTACCGTGCCCCGACTACTCGAAAAAGTTTATGAGCGGATCATGGGCACAGCGCTTGAGCTCAAAGGTATAAAGCGAATGTTGTTTTTCTGGGCGCTGAACCTTGGGAAAGTTTATGACAATGCCAAACCCGGCAGTATTTGGTACAGGTTGCAGTTATGGATAGCCAATAAACTGGTGTTTAAAAAATGGAGGGAGGCGCTTGGTGGAAATGTTAAAGCCATAGTAGTTGGGTCGGCGGCCTGCCAGGAAAGACTGGTCAGGGTTTTCAGTTCGGCCGGGCTTATCGTAATGGAAGGATACGGACTTACCGAAACTTCTCCGGTAGTATCGGTAAACAGGTTTGAATCAGAAAACAGGAGGGCGGGTACCGTCGGGCCGCTTATCGATAATGTGCAGGTAAAAATAGCTGATGACGGTGAAATACTGATTAAAGGCCCGAATGTAGCCATAGGCTATTATAAGCATCCCGACCTTTCGGCCGCAGCAATGGAGGATGGCTGGTTTCACAGCGGGGATATAGGCCAATGGGTTGAAGGGCGGTTTTTGAAAATCACTGACCGGAAGAAAGAAATATTTAAGACTTCTGGAGGTAAATATGTGGCGCCACAGGCTGTTGAAAACAAAATGAAGGAAAGCCCTTTCATTGAACAGATGATGGTGATAGGCAATGGACGAAAATTTGTGAGCGCATTAATAGTTCCCAGTTTCCTCCAGGTAAGGAAATATCTTCTGGATAATTTCCCTTTGATGAATATTCCTGAAAACAATATTCACCTGGTAAAACTCCCGGAAGTAATGGCCTTGCTTCAAAAACAATTAGACAAATACAATGTATTTTTCAGCCATCCTGAACAGGTGAAAAAAATTTCCATCCTGCCCCACGAATGGACCATTGACAGCGGAGAACTTACCCCATCCCTGAAACTGAAAAGAAAAATTATTGAGCAGCATTTTTCCAAAGAAATCGAGCAGATGTATGGCGAATAGGTAGGAGGATGTAAATTCCTTTACCAAAACCTTTAGCCGTTTATTTTGTTTTCATGTACTATATCCGGTTTTAGACTTAAATCCTTTTTAAAACCTTGTCAATATGTATTTTGTATCAGGCACCCGGCTTAGATTAAGGTCTTTATGGTTTTTACCAGCCTTTATGAAATCAAATAATGCGGTAATAAAGCAATTAAAAATCACTGGTGGTTTTGCGGGAGGAAAAGAACTTATGGACAAGGGGCTGGTATTCTGGACCCTGACTATTTGGGAGCAAGAATCCGACATGAAGGTTTTCAGAATTTCTGAACCTCACCGGAAGGCCATGCAAAAACTACCCGATTGGTGCAATGAAGCAACTTATGCACATTGGCTTCAGAAAGACAAAGAGTTTCCGGAATGGAGTTTTATTTATGATAAAATGGTAGCTGAGGGGAAAGTGAGCAAGGTAAGGAACCCTTCAGAAAAACACGTTTCAAAATCATTCCCACCCATAAAATGGAAAAAGACCGGAAGGGCCTTTTAAAACAGAAAAATTAGAAATAGGGCTTCTTAAAAATCAGCTAAATGACATATTATTTGTACCGAAATAAATAGCGGCGGCAATAAGTATACCATATAAAACAATAAATATAATGATGGATATACCCAGGTATTTGAAAGAATTTTTGAGGTAATTGACTGCCAATTCAAAATCCTGTTGATTTGTAGCTGAAATGGCTTTCTTTAATTTGGCTGAGTACATCAATAAGGCATAGGTGGGATAAAAATAAAGCCCAAGCAATACAGCGCCCCCGCCAATTATATATCCGATTTTATAGGCCAGACTATTGTTTTCAGGGTTAGTATTATTTCCAAGGCTTGTAATTGAGAAAACAACAAAGCCCAACATTACCAGGCCCATAATAATAAAACCAAGTATGGCGAGGAACCTTGTCCATTTAGCCATTGTAAGCAAAATGAATTTTACCCGGTCGTTTATTTCGAGATTGAATATGGGTGATTGATTATTAAATTGTTTATTCAGCATAAAACTTCTTTATTATGAAGAACGCAAAATAAATAATTTTTCAGGCGCGCCCTATATTTCCCAGACAGTTTTTTATCTGCAAAATCTGCTAAAGTTCAGGATATGGCTATGGCGGGTTCCCGGCAAGAGAAACCCGCAAAAGACATTTAGTTTAATAGCAATAGGATGATAAGGGCTGATCATCGTTTATCATTAACACAATAATTATGCCAGTTTTTACTTTTCATAAGAAATTCCCAAAAAAATATTTTTGACAATTAAACCCTAACTCAGCCATCAAGTTACGTAATCGATATATTTATTTTTTCCAGTAGTATTTTCGTAGCCTTTATCTGTGGCTCTGGGTACCACTTGTCATTGATCCTGACTTTTTTTATCTCATACAGATGCTTTATAAAATCAGATACTGAATACCGGCTTAGCTGCTTTGCCTGATGTAACATTTTGTAAATAATATAATACCATTGAAGAGCAATGTGATTGACAAACATCCAGCCTTGCAGTCCATCTTCATTTTGCATATAAGAGCTGTCTGCTACCAGAATGGTTTTCAATCCATCGAACATTACTTCAATCGTATTTCTACTTTTGTAAGTAGCATATATCTGATCGGCGGTAAGGGAGGTATTGGTAACTATTGTCATAGTGCCGAAAGCATGCCTGCGTTTATAAAAGCCTTCTTCATTGTAGCTCTCGGGAACGCTGACTGTTCTGTCCAGATAATCCTTTTCCTCCTGTACTTTTAGTTTATCATCCCTGAAGCCAGCTACCTGCATCCCATTCACCTCCCATGTCGCATACCATACATAGCGGTCATTGTACTTAAACCGGTTCCGTGCATTTTGTATCAGGTTATAGTCTATCAACGCATTGTCCCGTTTCACCGGCATGATGAACTTTATCCCTTCCGAATTAAGTGAATCTACATTTGCAAGCGAATAAAACCCCTTATCTGCTATTACAACAGCTTCGTTCAGTCCACTTTCCTGCATGCACATCTTAAAAGCAATCACCTCCCGTATGTTACCTGCATAAAGCCTGTAAAATACCGGTTGCAATAGTTTGGCCGAATAGATGTACATCAGGTTGAACTGCTTGTCAAATATCATATCGCTGTTATAACCTTCCTTTGCATAGTACAATTTGTTGGACGCGCTGAAAATATTAGTCATGTCAACCATGACATGATCATCCGGTTTAATAAAACTTTTGAGGTAGTTGGCAGCAGCAGACCGTTGTGTCCCAATTCTACGCAATGCATTACTGAATGTTTTATCATTGAGTGTAAATGTATTGTCGGCTACAAGCATGCTCTTGGCAATATGAAATGGCATATTCTTTATAGGACTATGATGAACCAGACGGCAATATGCCATATAGAGAATCCATTTCCACTCATCCGGAAAGAATTGCTTCAGTTTTTCAATAATCTCAGTGCTGTAGCTATTTATGAACCCGGTGAAGCCACTCTCCCGAACACAAATAGTATCAATATCAACTGCATTAACCTGAGGCTTTTGAAGTAGTCGCTTTTCTGACTCAACAAACCCTTCCCCCTCAGTTATGGTGCCCAATAGCCTACCTGTGATTTTCCTTGACCGCTTAAGCGCCGGATCATACTTAGATGTGACTGAATAGAGGTAGTACCTACCCTTGATGTTTCTAAGTTCAGTACCCTTGCTCTTGTGCCTGAGGGCCCATTCTGGATGCGGTGATTTTGATATTTTAGTCATTAGCCTACGTAATTACGTAATTGCAAATTAACAACAAAAAAACCAGCAAAACAAGTGCTGGCTTATATTTTGACCTATAGATTACGTAATATCGTTGCAGAGTTAGGGATTAAATGAGGAAAGTATTTTCCAAAAAGATCCCCCTGGGAAGCAAGGCTTCGGAGGGGGAGCTTTTAAAGTGTATTATTTCAAAAACCCATTATTGGGCTTTCAGGTTAAATTCTCTTGTTATGGTGGTCATCGGGCCATCGGCAGGTTTGCCATCCTTATCAAGAAGGGTAAGGATCACTTTACCTTTGCCGGTTCCCAGATTCTGGATGAAATTGGGTTCCCATTTATCAAGGGTTGTGGTATATTTTTGTGATTCCCTGTTTTCATTGGCTATTTCGGCCTTTACTTTATATCCGTCGGTGGCAAGGGTGCAATTCCATACATAATAGTCGAGAAGTACATTAGTTGTATCCTTGCCTACATAATCACCCTTAGGGCGACTATAGAACACCATAGGCGTCTTGGGGTCTTCCAGTTTTTTAAGGTTGCCTTTATCATCAATTTTGAAATGATAAACCAAAGCTGCACCCTTGCTTTTTATAGACTCATGGTAGGAACGCGAAAGGAAGGCCATCAGGAAATGTTCCTTTCCATCATTGGCCAGCACCACTTCATTCTTTGGTTCATACAGGGCTTTGTAGGGCGAATTGTCTAAAATAAAATGGATATGCTGACCTTGTGCCGAATTATTGCACATTTTATTGCCATTATCTGTAGTCTGCATTTTCAATTCATAATTCTTAACCTCAAAAGTAAAGGTGACTTTGGTAGAATCCTTTCCGTTTTTTTCACCTTTTGCCGAAACACTGATAGAAGCGTCCTTATAATCAGGCGAGGCGCTTACCATAGCCAGCGAAACCGCCGGCAGTGGCACTGATTTTACTGTATCGGTAGTAGCCGTGCCGTTAGTTCCAGCTGTATTGCTATTGCCGCAGGCCGAAAACAGGAGAATGCTGCCGGCAGATAATGCTAAAAGTGTATTTGTCTTCATTCTACAATATTTAGTTCAAAAGTAATATATTTTTACGAATCGGCAGGATTTTTTTCTGTAAATCTTTCCCAGGCTCTAATTAATTATTAATCATGACTTTATCCGGAAATATTCTGCGAGCAGATATGAAGCAATAAATCCTTATCTCTTTTTGCGAAATGAAACCTACAAAAAAAATTATAACGGCCTTCTACTTCAAAATACCCTGGAGCACTTTGATATCTCCATCAATAGGTTGAGTATAATTAAGGCCAAGGATTTTTGCAATCATGGGATAAATGTGCACGTTCTCAAAACCCGGTATTTCCATATTTTGTTTAAAATCGGGGCCCCATGCATAGAATGTAGCCCTCATTTCGGGCAAGGCGGGATCAAAGCCATGCTGCCCCAATTGAGTTGGCCATTTCCCCAGGTTGAACACTTTGGGTAAATGAGGTATAAGTATTATATCACCTAATCGGTTATAAGTATCATCTTTATGGCTGTAGTGCCAGCGTTCAGGCATATTTGTGGTTAAGTAAACATCGAAATCCACAGCCTCTTTTTTGAGGTTATTATAAGTTGGCAATATATCAGCAGCATCCCTGGCATACAGATGAACAAGGGCAGTGCCGGGAACAACCTTAAATTTAAAGGTATCAACAGCTGCAGGCAATCCCAGGGTATTTTTGGTATCTACAGTAGTCATGCCATGGTCTGAAACAAATATATAATCTATATCCAGGTCAAGGGGTGCAAGGGCTTCCGTCATTTTCTTCACACTTTCATCAATAAAATGAACCGCTTCTTCCGTTTCTTTAGAATCGGGGCCATATTTATGCTCAGCATGGTCCACCTCGGGAAAATAAAACGTAATCATATGAGGCCTGCGCTCTTCAGGCAATTCAAGCCATTTTTTAAGTTCTTTGATTCGGGTATCAATATTAATCTTATCGTTATAATTATAATAGTAAGTCGGCCTTATCCCCTTAACGGCCGTTTCAGAACCTACCCAGTAAAAACTGGCTGACAACATCCGGTTCTCTTCTGCAAGTACCCATAAGGGGTCGCCGCCATACCAGCTGCTGTCGGCAACTTCCTTCCTGTTGCTGAGTCCATAGACTGCATTCCTCTTTTTATCATACATATTATTATCGGCCAACCCACTGTGCGATGGGTATAAACCTGTGGCAATGGTATAGTGATTGGGAAAGGTGAGGGAGGGGAAAGATGGTTGCAGATAAGCCGCACTTATGCCTTTATGACTTAGTTCCAAAAGCGTATGGGCATTATATTTCTTAGCCAGGTCGTACCGGAAACCATCGGCAGAAATCAATATCACATAAGGCTTTTTCATCTGTCTTTTTGAATTTGTCCTATCTGGAATAATATGCTGGGTGGTATCCTGTGCATAGCCCAAAAAACCGATAAGTGATAATATAAAAAGAGAAAGATAACGGAGCCAGGCCATGAAATTGAAATTTAGCGTTAAAGATATGGAAGGGAGAGAAAGGGCTGTAAAATGAGGACAAGTTTCATGAAAAGATAATTTTACGAGGGGTATATTCATTGGCTTTGAAATGATGATTTTATAAACCGTGCTTTTGATTAAGTCACTACTTTTTATTTACTTATTCCGGAAATATCCCCTATCTATTAAACCTATCAACTCATCAACTTTTTTTTTGAAATTCTGTAGTTTCCTCTTTACTTTTGGCCTTCACTCTTTTATTTTATTTTAAATATACTAATCCTTCCATTTGGATTTAAAGGTTTCATATAATGAGGACGAACTGGTGGCTTTGCTGAAACAGCAAAGCAGGGAAGGTTTTAATTACCTTTACAGGCAGTATTCGGCTGTATTATATGGAGTTATCAATAAGGTAGTTTACGATGAGCATATAGCCCAGGATGTGCTGCAGGAGGTTTTTGTGAAAATCTGGAACAATATCGGGCTATACAATTCCCAGAAAGGCAGGTTATATACCTGGATGCTCAATATCGCCAGAAATGCCGCAATTGACAAGTTGCGGTCGAAAGGGGAAATTATGAAAGGCAAAATCCATAAAGGTGAGGATGTCGTAAATAATTTGTCGGGGGTGATGAAAACGGAGCAAATGACTGATGGCATAGGATTGAGAAAAATGGTGTCGGAACTGAAACCTGAACATGAATCAATAATAGACCTGGCTTATTATAAAGGTTTTACAATGGAAGAAATTTCACAAACCCTGAATGTGCCTGTAGGAACGGTTAAGACCCGGATGCGAAGCGCTATACAACAATTAAGAAATGTGTTTACCCAATAATAGTTTATTTTTTAAATTAAGTGAATACTAAAGAATACATAGAATCCGGCATTTTTGAAGCCTATATACTCGGCGCTCTTTCTCCTGAGGAGGAAGCGCTGGTAGAGGCTAAGATTGCCGAATATCCTGAACTGGGTGTTGAACTGCAGGGCATAGAGACCGCATTGCAGCAATATGCAGCCATGGAGGCCAAGGTCCCACCGCCAGGCTTTGAGGAAAAAGTATGGGAGGCCATTACATCCTCAGCATCCGCTGAAGGTGGTAATGTTGACCCTGAAACTCCCAAAAAGCCCGTTTTTATTCCTTTTCAGCCCGAATACAGAAAGCCTGTTTTTCAATGGAAATATGCGGCAGTATGGATAGCCCTTGCTGGCAGCCTTATAGCCAATATGCTGATGTGGTACCAGAACAATCATTCCCAGAGTGAAAAACTGGCCATGAATGAAAAAATAGAACTATTACAAACCAACCAGGACAAACTTACCGGATTGCTGGCCACCTACCAGAAAGCGACCAACATGATGGCAGATACAGGCATGCAAACCATTGTGATGCATACGGTTGTAACAGGCCACGCCATGGCGGCTACCCTTTACTGGAGCAAGGGTAATGGGGAAGCTTATGTATCGATGGAAGCCCTGCCCCAACCACCTAAAGGTATGCAATACCAGTTATGGGCTATACAAGGCGGCAAACCGGTAGATATGGGCGTGTTGCCCAATGATATGGCTAATACGCCTGCCATGCAAAAGGTAAGCAAAGAAATTATGTCAAGTGAGGCTTTTGCGATTTCACTTGAAAAAGAAGGCGGCAGTCCATCGCCTACCATGAAAAATATCTATGTGATGGGGAAACCCTCTTAGAATTTTCTGGGGTTTATGAATTTATTTCCCCCTCTTTCCTTTTTCTGATTATTGTCTTATTTATCTGGCTTTTATTCTTCTCTTTGGTTAAATGCCAATTACCTTTTTTTGGCGCATAATTGGGAAGCTTTTCTCAAGTCAATCTCTGTAAATGTAAACAAGGAAATTTTAGGAAATTGCTATGTAGGTCCAGTTCCTTTGAATTAGCCCTGTGAGCCTTCACTACCTGGCCCCCTCACCAAAAAATGAGGGTAAGCAAAGATGGCCGGATCAAATACCAGAAGGGTAAATAATTTCCTTAAAATAATTCAGAAGAAATGAACCTATACAAGGATGTGCAGGTAAAATGTCATTTCCATTTTACTTTTTTAAAAAGGTGGATACTATCAACGATGCGTATTGTAATTATACAATATACATAGGCCACAAAAATTGTCTATTGACTTATAACCGTCATCTTATAAGCGTAACAGTACCTTTAAGCATTATTTGGCTATGGTCGGGACGGGAGATAACAACCAGGTAATTATAAACGCCAAGGTCTTGTTTAACTCCATTGAAGGTGCCATCCCATCCCTTGTCAGCATCATTGGATTTATACACCAACTGGCCCCAACGGTTGAAAATGCTGAAATCATCCAGCTTGTCGTACCGGAGGTTACCGATTTTGAAAATATCATTCAGGCCATCACCGTTGGGTGTAAACGCCGAAGGCAAAAATTCAGAATCATTGTAATAAACATTTATGTCCACATTGGCTGAATCTTCACAACCATTCTCATTATAGCCATAAACCAAATAAATAGTATTCTCAACAGGTGTGGCCACCGGGTTATTGATATTGGGATCAGATAGCGTTCCGTTATCAGGACTCCATAAATATTTTGTTCCGCCATCTACATTCAGTTGAACGCTGCTACCGAGGGGAATTGTGGTTCCAACAGTAACATTACTAAGGAAATAAATATGGGGACTTGGATTAAGGGTAAGCGTTTGAATTGTAGAATCCTCATAACAAACAGGATTGAAACCAACCAGTTTCACAGTATAATAGGATGTTTCCTGTTCAGCCCTGTAATAATGTACAGGGTTGGTATCGGTATCTGTAACGCTGTTTTTATCCCCAAAATACCATATATATTTATAAGCGTACTGGGAGGTATTGGTAAAGGAAACCGTGTCTTCAACGCAGCCATATTTTATACTGAAATCGAATCCGGTTTCCGCATTTACGGTAACTATTACTGCAATCGTGTCCCTGGGACTTTCACATCCGTTTACGGTCTGGCTTACAAACCAGAGCGTAGTGCCAAGGTTATCGGTATTGGGTACGGGATCTGTGGCGCTCCCAGTTCCGCCTGTGCCTACATTGTACCAAAGCAGGCTGGTTCCGGTTGCAATAAGAGGTATGGCTGGCGCATGCTGGCAATAGAATACAGGAGTAGTTACCAAGGGAGCCGGGGGAATGGGGTTCACAGTAATAGCAGTTCCTGAAGTATTTACACATCCGAAAACATCGGTACCGGTCACAGAGTAAATAATGGAAGATGGCGGTGTCGCCACTACACTTGGCCCGGCGCTGTTGTTCAGGGTCGCTGCCGGGCTCCATACATAAGTAGAAGCGCCACTTACCGTGAGTGTAATACTGGAACCAAAGCAAATGGATGCATTTGCAGGAACTACAGTTATCACTGGCAGGGGGTGAACGGTAACAGTTACGCTTGCACTATTGCTACAATGGTTAATATCGGTACCTGTAACAGTATAAGTTGTTGTGGTTGAAGGATCGGCCCATACATGGGCGCCTGTTGTTACGCTTAGCGCGGTTCCGGGTGTCCATAAATAACTAAGTCCGCCACCTGCAATCAATTCAACTGACTGGCCTATACAAATGGAAGCGCCAGTTGGCCCGGCAACTACCGGGGGCAAGGGATTGATATTAACAGTAATCGGGGTTCTGGGACTTTCGCAACCACCTACAGTCTGGCTTACATACCATGTAGTGGAACCAGCAGTTGTGGTTGGTGGTATTGGGGCCGTGGCGCTACCAACCCCACCTGTAGCCACAGTGTACCAAAGCAAAGCTGCACCTGTTGCTGTAAGCGCAGGCGCCGTAGTATTCTGGCAGTAAACCAAAGGCGAAATGACTATTGGGGCAGTAGGAATAGGATTCACCGTTACGGTTACGTGCCCTGTATTCACGCAGCCATTAATATCAGTACCTGTAATAGCATAACTGGTAGTAACCACCGGTGTTGCAGTAACACTTGAGCCTGCACCGCTGCTCAGTGTAGCAGATGGGGTCCAGGTATAGGTAAGCGCACCGCTGGCAGTAAGTACTACATCAGACCCAATACAAATGGTAGGCGCAACCGGAGTAATAATAATAACCGGAAGCGGATTAACTGTTACCAAAATTGAAGCCGTGTCGGTACACCCATTGGCTCCGGTTCCGGTAACCGTATAGATTATTGTTGAGGCCGGATTAGCCGTAACTGCCGCAGTTACCGTAGAACTAAGTGAAGTTCCGGGGCTCCAGCGGTAGGAAACTCCGCCGCTTGCTGTAAAAGTAGTACTCTGTCCTATACATATCGAGGCCGCCGCAGGTGAAATAGTAATGGCAGGCAATGGTTTCACAATTACTGTTATGGAATCCCGGTTACTTTCGCATCCCGTTACTGTCTGGCTCACATACCAGGTAGTGCTTCCAACTGTTGTTGTTGGAGGCACAGGGGCTATACCCGAACCAACCCCACCGGTTGAGGATGTGTACCAGAGCAGACTTGTGCCTGTAGCGGTCAAAGCCGCCGCGGTTGCATTCAGGCAATAATTTACCGGTGAAATTACAGTTGGCGGAGCCGGAAGCGGGGAAACATTTACAGTTATTGTTGTGGAATTGACGCAACCATTGGCATTTGTGCCTGTAACGGTATAAGTGGTAGTTATCGCCGGATTGGCAATGGGATTAGTGCAGGCCGTACAGGATAAACCAGTGGCCGGCGACCAAACATAACTTACAGCGCCGGTAGGCATTAGTGTTACCGAATTACCTGCACAAACTGATGCTGCCGGAACGGTTATAACCGGCAATGGATTTACGGTAATGGTAACCGCGCTGGTATTTACACAACCGTTGGCCCCTGTACCCGTAAGATTATAGGTTGTCGTTGACAAAGGGGTAGCGGTAGGATTTGTACAGGCTGTACATGACAGGGTGCTGCCAGGCGCCCAGGTATAACTTACACCCCCGCTTGCCGTAAGAGGCGCTGAAGCGCCTATGCAAATGGCGGTTGCCGTTCCTGCAACTATCACTGGTAATGGCTTAACAGTAACCCTTACTGTGTCGGTATTGGTACATCCGTTTGTGGCCGTTCCGGTTACCGTATAGAGCGTAGTTCCCAAAGGGGTGGCAATGGTTGTGGCGCACGGAATACAGGAAAGTCCGGTACCCGGCGCCCATACATAACTGACAGCCCCTGACGCGGTTAAGGTAGTGGATACGCCCTGGCAAACAGAAGCGCCCGGGGTGGTAAGCACAGTAGGAACCGGTAAAACGGTAATGGTATATGCCCTGGTCTGAGTGCCTGCAAGCGGGCAGTTATTGTCCTGGAAGGTTACATAAAAAGTATAGGTACCAACGGCAACTCCGGTGGTACTCCAGCCAAAAGTGCAGACAGGATGATTGGTACTGTTGTTTACAGTAGTAAATGTAGCGCCAGTGGGTAACCCGGTTGCGGTTACAGTAATATTATTAAAAGTATCGCTTTCGGTTGGGCGCAGGGTAATGGTAAATGGACCCACATTCTGGCAAATATCAAAGTCCGAACTGTCAACAATGGTTCCGGCGCTGCTGGTACTGAAGCCCCCGGTTGGCGGCGGGTCCGTACAGGTTAGCACCAGGAAAGACATTTCCCGCTGGCAGGAACCAACAAAGGTAGTCCCCAACCTGTATTCATCAATATTGTAAACTACCAGGGAACGTTGCAAGGCATTGGGCGTAAAAGAAATCTGGCCGGTAAAGTTATTGAAGGTAAATGCGCTGGTTGCAAGAGGGGCTGTGGGACTGAAACCGGTAGAATAGGTGACAAGGCCACCAATGGCAGTACAAACCGCTGTGCCATTATAGGCTGAAATAAGCGAGAATGCAAGGGAATCGCCATCAGGGTCATGTGCCCCAGGGTTATAATTATCAGCTACACCCAAACAGAAAAAGGGGGTGGGCAATACAGTCAACTGCGCGCTGGTATTGTGGTAAACCGTATTGTTCAAAGTATCAACCAGCTGGATGATACTGGATCCTGGGCCAACAATATTGGTAATGGTGGAACCTCTTCCTGCCGAACCTCCGCTGGTTCCCATATTGCCGGTAAAAAGGAAGCGCCATGTGGCTGAGGTATAAGGAAGTGTATAAGTACCCGTAAATATAAATTTTTTAATGCCAGGAATGGTATAGGCCAGGCTGGTACATTGGGTAAGGTCGCTATCAGCCGGGCAAACCGGTGTAATTTCAACACCGTTGGTTGGAGCCTGGAGGGCAAGATTGATACTGCCTATAGAAGTAGATGCGTCATAAATACAAATAACCGGAGAACTAACTGAAAGCGCCGGGAATGAAGCGCCTGCACAGTCGCCATATACCGCCATGGTGATCTGGTAAGTATTTCCTGCAACCCAGGTATAATATAAATCTACCCCAACAATATGCGTAGCAAAAGCGCCTTTTCCCAGGAATGTAAATATCAGGAAAAGTAGGGTCCGCAAAAAGGTAAACTTATTTTTCATAAAATTTAACTCATGGGTTAACTTGTAATTTTTATTTTGACATTCTCACTTATATTTCTCAAATGTAGTAAATGTTCCCGAATATTTTATTTCATCCTGAAAAAAAACAGGGGCTCATAAGAATTAAAGGTATAATTTGTAAATCATCCAAAATAAGGATTAGGAAACCGGTTAAAAGGCCTTGGCAGTTATATTAATCTACGGTTAAAAAAGACGTTTTTATACTATTTAGATGCCCAATAAAAATAATGCCACCCATTTTCAAAAGACCATTTTACCAAGGACAGTAATAATATGAAAGCCCAACCGGTAATATTGCTTTGATAAACTTGGAATCTGTCGGAACTTCATGAATCTAAATCCTGCAATTTTTTTTGAAGCAAAGATTCACATTTATGGGTCTGCAAATGGAGTAAAGGTATCCTGAAAATAGCCATAAAGGGTACAATTCGAATTAAAAATACACAGAATGCCCTTTGTAGCCTTATTATTAGAAAAACAAGGCTTGTAATAATTCAAAGCCTAAACAACAGACCCTGTTTATATAAATATACAAAATGTGCTGTAATAACCGGGATCAATATCCAGAAAGTATCAGGAACAAAAAAGAAAAACTGCCAAATGAGATAAGAACAGATAAGGTAAATGAGGTGAAGAATGAAAATGGATTCTTGTGCGCAAAATCAAACCACATTAACAGTGTTTTTCCGGGAGTCTTCGAGGTTAGTGATCTTGGCAAAATAGGCTGATGCAATTTTGTTCAGCTTTTTACGCAGCACCCTTCTTCTTTCAGCAGGAGCGAACAGGAGCACCCGGTTGCGTTCCATAATAAAATCATTCGCAATATCTTTTACTTTTATGATCTGATTGCTTTGGGCATTAAGAATAATCTTCTTCAACCAAATGGTGACTTCGCAGTAGGTATTATAATAGTCCAGGAACTCAGTATCTTCTCGTGTGTACATATTACAGCAATTGACTAAAATTAATAATAAACCTTCACCAATATTCCATATCTTTAGTTTTTAAAATCCTTTGGTCAGCGCCACATAAAAAGCAGATTTTTTCACTAAAATATTGGCAATAAAATTCTTATTAAAAAACCATATCCACAAACTATTAAAGCTGCAATTTTTACGTCTTTTTAGCTTATAAAAGCCTGCTTATTAGCTCAAAAGCTCCAGCTTTTAAGCTAAAAAGCTGGAGCCTTAAAGCTAAAATTCTTACAAAACCCAGCTTTTCTGACGGGTAATAACACATACACCCAGAGTACCTTTACATCCTAAAATTCATCAAAAACAGTTAGTTATGAAAAGGAAATTATTGTACGCATTATGCTTCGGGATTGCAATTGCGGCATGCAGAAAAGAAAGTTCAGATGTAAAACCATTAACATCCAAAAACGTAGCAGGCGCTCGTTCAGGAAATAAGTTTGTGGACACCAGTTCAGTTACCGGTTCCCAGTTTATTAGTATGACTGATGCAAATACAATGATTAACAGTTATCTTAGCAGCATCAATTCACCCCAAAACGACACTGATGTGAGGTCTTTTTCCATTAATGCTGATTCATTGAGGGCCTATCTTGCCGATCCTACAGTGAAAAATGTGAAACTAATGCTTGGCCATACCATGGCTTATATTAACGCTGGCAATGCAGGGCAATATGCGGGTTACCAAAGCGGTGCTATTACCATAATCATTGCCGGGTATGATTCATTAGGTAATTACATTTACCATGGCGGTAGTGTTCTTGACCATGCTGCCCCATGTCCGTATACTTGTGTAAACGGACCAGCAGGTAATTATCTTTTACAGTAATATTATGATATATAGAATAACAAATTATATTTATTTAATATCATTACTTTTTGCCAGCATTTGCGGTATTTACCGATATAAAATATTAGATACTGCGTCCAAAGTCTTATCAATTTTAATTTGCTGCGCATTCTTAAATGAATGCGCAGCCTTTTATTTAGCAAGGAAATTTCATGATAACCTACCTCTTTACGCCATCTATTGTTTTTTGGAATTTGGTTTAATTTGTATTTATTTCAATTATATAATAGATATTTTTATTCAAAGGAATTTAGGTATTTATATAGCAATTACCGGTATAATCCTTGGCATCCTCAACCTAATCTTTATCCAAAACCTAAATAGCCTGGATTCTTATTTTTTATTTTTAGAAGGCCTTTCTATTATTGGCATGTCATTATTTGCCTTTTTCCGATTGCTGTTACGGCAGGACACCCTACATTTGTTTAAATACCAACATTTTTGGTTCATCAGCATATTAGTTTTTTTCTGGAGCATCACTTTTCTTAACTGGGGGCTTTATGATTATATCAATATGCGCGTGGGCCATGAAGCCTGGAAAATAAACGCCGGATTGTTAGTTATAAGTTCGTTTACTTATACTTGCTTTGGCGTTGTTTTTTTGTTGTACCCTAAAATGCAAAAACCTAATGAATGACCACTACATCATCCCTCTTTTTGTAGCGGGCACCCTGCTGCTTGCTTTATTTGCTTTTTTCCTTGTTACCTATCTTGTGGTGGTGCGTAATAAACGAAACGCCTATATGCTTGAAAAAAGGCAGATGGTATTTGACCATGAAAGCAATATACTGAAGGCCAAAATTGAAGAGCAGGAAAGCACCATGGACCAGATATCGAAGGAGCTGCATGACAATGTGAAATCGGTATTGGGATTTGCACAGATGAGTATATCCAGGATAAGCGACCTTGCCACATCAGACGAACAGGTAAAGCTGATAGAAAAAACCAATTTCCTTATAGGACAAGTAATTGACGACCTCCACAATATAAGCCACTCGCTCAACAGCAATTTTGTGAGGCATATAGGGCTAATAGATACCCTTACCAAGGAACTTGAGCATATAAAAAATTCGAAAAGTATTACCTATTCTTTTGAGATAATGGGTGAACCATATTCGCTAAGCCCTGAAAAAGAACTGCATATATATAGAATAGCACAGGAAGCCATGCAAAACTGCGTGAAGCACGCGAAAGCTACAAACCTGAATTTTATTCTTACCTTTGACCCCGGGTTGTTTATGATGCAGCTTACGGATAACGGCGTTGGATTTGCTAAGGAAAAAATTTACGATATGAAGGGACTTGGGTTCCTGAATATGTTTCAGAGGGCGAGATATGTGGATGGCACCCTTGATATTCAATCTACGCCATTCGAAGGAAGTTCTGTAACTTTGACTTTAAACCCTGGCGATAATGGAAGAAACAATTAATTTTGCGATTGCGGAAGACCACGAACTGGTGAGAAAGGGGCTGATAGATATGATCCTCACTTTCGGAGGGTTTAATATGGTAATTGAGGCGGTTAATGGCAAGGATCTCTTCAATAAATTATCAGTTGCACCATCACTACCCGATATAGTGGTAATGGACATCAATATGCCCATTTGGGACGGTTATGAAACCCTTGATAATATCAGGAAGAAATGGCCGGCGCTTAAGGTACTCATTCTCACCATGCACGCTCATGAATTTGCCATCATCAAAATGTTCAGGAGCGGAGCCAATGGCTACCTGCTGAAAAATTCGAGCGCCAAAGAACTTTACAAGGCCATGTCTTCCATCCATCAGACCGGTTTATACTTTTCTGAGATCGCATCAAGCAACCTTTACCACCGTCTGCAAACCTCAAGGGTAATGCCTGCGCTTACGGATAAGGAAATACAACTATTGAAATTGTGCCATACCGACCTCACTTATAAAGAAATAGCCGACCGGATGGAAATATCCGAACGCAGTGTGGCGGGATACCGCATCAGCCTGTTTGAAAAACTTGGGGTCAATAGCCGTGCAGGGCTCGTGGTATGCGCCATACAAATGGGCCTTATCTCTGTGGAATAAGGGGGGCATGAAATTCACCGCTGTAGTTGGTATTTTCACCATTAACCATTTCTGATAGCGCAATTAACCTATTATCTTATTGGGTCATTTTCATATTGAAATATTCAAACAGGATTAAGGCGATAGTTTTCAGTGAAGACACCATCACAGTGAAAAAATCAGGCCTGGTCCGGTTTCTTAAGAGATTTCTCCACAATCCTCCGCATCTCACTCAAATCGAAATGACGGCATTGATTGGGCTTTGACATGTGGCATACCTATGTCCATGCAGAACAACAGGAAACATATAGCAAAAATGACGCACCCTCTCCCTGAGAGTGGGCCGGGGTTAGGCCACCACGCAGGTTAGCCGGAATAATAAAATAATTGTCACAAACCTGAAAAAGGTGTGGCAAATACGCAAAATTTCAATATAAAGTGGATTTGTTTCTTTGAAAAACAGTATAAAATCATTGCCGTGCAGGATGCATTTAGCCTATCACAGGGTTGTAAATGGGAACCTTATTAAAAAAAAGACAGGTATAATTTGGGTAAATCAATCCTTTTTCTGACGGTTAAGTAATTCCCGGGCGGAAACTCTCTTTATTTCACCGTTGACGCAAATGACTGCAGTTTCATTATTAGCGGCTTTCTGTTCATACAGTCTTTTTATTGCCAGTTTAAGACCATATTCTACTTTTGCATAAAAATCATCACTTGCTGGATCAAACACCATCGGATTGTTTTTTAATTACAGCCCAAATTTCGTTATTTTCCACAATATTTTCAAACTTTTTTTTGCCGCTTGCTATTATGTCCAATGTATCCCATGAATTATCTGCCAAAACCCAACCATCGCAGACCGGCATAAACAATCTGAAAAAATTTCGTATCCCTTTATAATACCTTCTTTCTACCACATCAGCCGGTATGTGGTGGCCACCCTTGCTTACCCTTTCAGCTACGCGCTGTAGGGCCAGTGAGGGGGCATTGAGCCAAATAAATACTATTTTCACAGTATAGCCCATACCTTGGGCCCTTTTCATCAGCGATACATAACTACGCGTGGCCAAGGTGGTTTCAATAGCGAAGTCTTCCCCTCTTTCAAGCAGTTCGTCAATACGGCGCAGCATTATTTTACCGGCTTCTATGGCTACGCTTTCCACGTTGAACGGAGAGAGGCCATAGGCAATAATATCAGCATTTACAAACTGCCTGCAATTGAGTATTTCGGGCAGTATGGTATAACTGGCTGTTGTTTTGCCCGCACCATTGCAACCTGCTATAAAGTATAAATTGGGCATCAGGTTGTAAATCTAAATTAAATCTGTGTAAACCTTTAGGTTTCAAGGACACACAACTCGTTTATAAAATTTTAAAATACAAACTAAAATTATGATATATTTGACAATCCTCCTTACCTTTGCACCCTAAATTAAAATTTGCTCACAAAAGTACGACATATCATTGTTGGGATCATCGATTTTTTCCACCGGCCATTTGCGCGGGTGATACCCACTACTACCTTTCGCTACCTGTTTTGCGGTGGGTCTAATACCGTGCTGAGCATCCTTATTTATTCCTTGTCACTGAAATTCATCTTCCTTGACCAAAAGGTGCATGTGGCAGGCAACCTAAATATTGCTGCTTCCGTTGCAGCTTACGTGGTAGCCTTTTGCATCAGTTTCCCTATAGGGTTTACCTTATCCAGGCATATTGTTTTCCCTGAATCCACCCTGCATGGCCGGGTACAGTTTTTCAGGTATGCCATTGTCACTCTTTCATTTATTTTGCTCACTTATCTGCTTATCAAAGCTTTTGATAAAGGGCTTGAATTAATACCATCCTTGAACGAATCCTATGCCTTGCTGCACACCGTTACCTATACGCTTATCAATATTATTATTGCCATACTCAGCTATATATCACAACGCAAATTCACCTTCAAGGTAATACCCGGCGAGGTGGCTGTGGACACCTCCAATACGAACTTATAAACGAGGGGATTTATTCCTTTACAAATTCCCTTCACGCCGCATACATTTGTTTTTATAGAAATATAAAATGCATGTACAATCAAATAGTATAACTATATTAAGTTACACAAGGTTTACCCCTTGTTGAATTACTTAATTCCCATATTCCCCACATTGGTCACATTACAGAATTGCCCCATTACACACATTGCCGAATTACCGAATTCTCACATTCCCACATTGCCAAAATTCCCTATTAATTCCCTACCTTTGCACCTCTTTATAAAATATGCAAAACATTCGCAATTTCTGTATCATCGCCCATATCGACCATGGCAAGAGTACCTTGGCTGACCGCCTGCTTGAGTTCACTAAAACCATATCCTCAAGGGATATGCAGGCACAGGTGCTGGATGATATGGACCTGGAGCGCGAAAAAGGTATAACCATCAAGAGCCATGCCATACAGATGGACTATGAATATATGGGGCAGAAATATGTTCTCAACCTCATAGATACCCCTGGCCATGTTGACTTCTCTTACGAGGTAAGCCGGGCGCTTGCCGCCTGCGAAGGCGCCCTGCTGCTGGTTGACGCCAGCCAGGGAATACAGGCGCAAACCATAAGCAACCTTTACCTGGCTCTCGATAATGACCTGGAGATCATACCTGTTATCAATAAAATTGATATGGATGGAGCCATGATACCAGAGGTTACCGACCAGATAGTGGACCTGATAGGTTGCAAACCAGAAGAAATAATACTTGCAAGTGGTAAAACCGGAATAGGCATAGAAGATATACTTGCTGCCATAATCGCGCGCATTCCCGCCCCCAAAGGCAATCCGGATGCGCCATTGCAGGCCGTGATCTTCGACAGTGTATTCAATTCGTTCAGGGGAATTATTGCCTATTTCAGGGTGTTTAACGGTACCCTGCACAAAAACGACAAGATCAAATTCATACATACCGATGCGGAATATACCGCTGACGAGGTGGGAATCATGAAGCTGGCCCTTACACCCAAACAGGAAGTAGGCGCAGGAAATGTGGGTTACATAATTACAGGGATTAAAACGGCCCGCGACGTAAAGGTGGGCGATACCATCACTACCATTACAAATCCCACACAAGAAACTGTAAAAGGTTTCCAGGAAGTAAAACCAATGGTATTTGCCGGTATTTTCCCGGTTGATACCGACGATTTTGAAGACCTGCGCGACTGCATGGAAAAACTGCAGCTCAATGACGCCTCGCTCACTTTTGAGCCCGAAACATCTCAGGCGCTTGGTTTTGGCTTCCGTTGCGGCTTCCTGGGCATGCTCCATATGGAGATCATTCAGGAACGCCTGGAAAGGGAGTTTAACCAGACTGTAATAACCACGGTACCCAACGTAAGCTTCAGGGCCTACAAGACGAGGGACAAGAACAAGATGATAGTGGTGAATAACCCCAGCGAAATGCCAGACCCTTCGAGCCTTGACCGTATCGAGGAGCCTTTCATCCGCGCTCAAATTATCACTTTGCCCGATTATATTGGCAATATCATGAGCCTGTGCCTTGGTAAGAGGGGCCTGCTCATCAACCAGCATTACCTGACTCCAACCCGCGTGGAGCTGATTTTTGAATTGCCGCTGACTGAGATCGTGTTTGACTTTTATGACAAACTGAAATCATGTACCCGAGGGTATGCTTCATTCGATTATAATCCGCTCGACTACAGGGAAAGCGATATTGCCCGCATGGACATCCTGCTGAACGGGGATACTGTGGACGCACTGAGCGCCCTTATTCACCGCAGCCGGGCCACCGATTTTGGCCGCAAACTTTGTAGCAAGCTCAAGGATCTGCTGCCCAAGCAGCAATTTGTAATAGCCATACAGGCTGCCATAGGAGCTAAAATAATAGCCCGCGAAACCATCTCGGCAATGCGCAAAGACGTAACTGCCAAATGTTATGGCGGCGATATATCCCGTAAACGCAAACTGCTTGAAAAACAAAAGGAAGGCAAGAAGCGTATGCGCCAGATAGGCAGTGTGGATGTGCCTCAGGAAGCCTTTTTAGCGGTGTTGAAGCTGGAGTAAGAGGTATTACTGTTTGTTGAATTTGTATAAAAAGGCTAATATTGTACATTTGACACCATGTCGAAAAGTGAAGAATTTGGCAATAGCATTAAACTTTTAGATCATTCAGAGCTGATTGATTTATGGGAAAGAATTATTGAGGGATCTTCATTGGAGGAGTGGCAGAAAGGTATTGCTTTGGAATATTTAATTTTGAGAGCCTTTGAAATTAATGGTGCCGAAGTAGTTTATCCATATGGAATTTGGAAAGAAGGAATACAATTGGAACAAATAGATGGCGTTGTTTATTACAAACACATTTCTTGTTTGGTTGAATGCAAAAATCAGGATGAAAAATATCCGGTTGACTTTTCTCCTTTAGCTAAAATGAGGTCACAACTTTTAAGACGTTCGTCTTCAGCGATTGGAAGTATTTTTTCTGTTTCCGGATTTACAGGGCCAACAGCCTATTTGGCAAGATATATGGCTCCGCAAACAATATTATTATGGGAGGGATCGGAAATTGAATATGTTTTATATAATAATAAAATTTGCGATTCTCTGGTTAAGAAATATAAAAAATATATTGAAGCTTGCGAACCCGACTACAACACTAAAAATGACATGATATGAAACAGGTCATAGTAACCGAAGGGAAATTTGACAAAGCATTGCTTGAAAAGGTTTTGCCTGAGGAAATAATTGCTAAAACAAAAATAGACGCTGGGATGGGCGCTACTTCAGCGCTTTCTCTTGCCCGTTCCTATTGCATCAATGGGGCCAATAAAATCCTTGTTGTTATAGACTCTGATTCAAATAATGAAAGACAAATATATGAAAAGAAATCTTTCGCTGAAAGTTTCTTAAGTTTTTCTCCTTCAAACTCGGAAATGAAGGTTGTTTTATTCATTCCGGAATTAGAATCAATATTTTTTGCTGACAAAAGTTTTATTGAAAAATATTTCGGAAAAGAAATCACTCCAACTGAATTTGACTTATATAAAAGAGATCCGGAATATGCTTTAGAGAAATTATCAGGAGGTAAACTGCCAAAAAATATCAGGCTTGACCTTCTAAACCATATAGATAGCGAAATAAAAGGTAAAATCAGGAATGAACCAGGAGTAAAAGAAATCATCGAATATTTCACACAAAATTCTATATAAAGAGATTGTTAATTACAAAAGTATCCGTTCAAAAACCAAGAGTAAAAAATTATTCTTACTATTTTAACAGAGACCCCGCCCCAAAGGGTGACAACCTGTAATATAAAGTGAATTGATTATCATAGATTTGAGCTGGCTGGTTTGTTTGGAATTTAAATGTCCGACTTTCTTTAAGTGCTTTTTTCCTTGGTTTTGAATTTATATATACTTAAAATTTAACATATATTAGCATTCAATCACAATATCTCTATATAAGTCAAGTCCCAATTTTTACCTTTCAAATGATTTAACTACCTACCAGTTAAAAAATCAAATTCAGGAATCGCCCAAAAATTGATTTATCCCTAATTTTGCAATATGCAAAAGCAAAAATTGGTAGTGCTTACCGGTGCAGGGATTAGCGCCGAAAGCGGTCTGAGAACATTCAGGGATACTGATGGCCTGTGGGAAGGGTATAATATTGAAGATGTTGCCACTCCGCGAGGCTGGAGGGCCAATCCCCAACTGGTGCTTGACTTCTACAACCTGAGAAGAAAGGATGTGCTTAATGCTGTTCCAAATGCTGCCCATATAGGGCTTGCCGAACTCCAGGAATTTTATGATGTGCACATTATCACCCAAAATATCGACGACTTGCATGAACGTGCAGGCTCAAAAAATGTGCTGCACCTGCATGGCGAAATAGTAAAAATGCGCAGCGACAATAATCCGAAAAAATTGTATGCCTGTAGAAAAGACATCAAACTTGGAGACAAGGCACCGGATGGGTGGCAATTGAGACCCCATGTAGTATGGTTTGAAGAACCGGTCCCAATGATTGAAGAGGCAATACCTATTCTTTATGAGGCTGATCTATTTGTGCTCATAGGCACTTCGCTTGCGGTTTATCCCGCTGCCGGGCTGGTAGATTATGTAAAGGAAAAGGTGAAGAAATATGTTATTGATAAGCGCATACCCCCGGTAAGCAAATATAAAAATGTGATTCCCATTGAAAAACCGGCTACCGAAGGTGTTGCCGAATTAAGAAAACTGCTTACTTCTTTGTAAATGTAACCCCGAAAACCTTTGTGAAATAACATACATAATTGAGGGCATCAATTGAATCATCAGCCTTGCCAGGGATGTTTCGAGGTGCCATTGCAAATTTTGTGTGGACAATAAATAAATTAATAAATAAGTCGCCATGCAGGTAAGGAGCATGAAAAACTGTCTTTCGGGCCATTTTCTCTGTATTAGGCAAAGCAGCACATAAAGCACAAAACATATGGCGCAATAAACAAAATGAGTAGAGATATGGTAGGAAAAAGATTTATAAATGATCTGATACCTACTCCCATCAAATACCTGCATGAAAACATCCCTGTTAAGGCCACTCGCAAGGTCGTTTTGCGGAGCATAACCTATCTTAAACAATATAAAAACAAATAAGGGTAAAATGAACCCGGCCACTATAGGCTTCATAACCGATTTTGAAAAAAATAGCCTTAGGTTAAAAAGAATAAATACAACCGACAATACGGCGCCTTCATTTTTTGTCCACATGCAGCAACCAAGACTAACAGCGCATAGCGCCAAATATTTGCCGTTCTCCCTTGCATAATTAAGACTTATGAGCGCACAAAGAAAAAAGAAAGCCAGAGGCAAGTCGGCATACTGGGAAATACCGTTCAGAATAAAAAAGCCATCCCTTGCCAGCAGGAAAAAAACAATGGCTGCAACAAGGATGTTTTTCTTTACGCTTTCCAGAAATAACAAAACAGGGATAGCCATTGCAGACCAGAAGCCAAGGACATATGGAATGTACAGGGTTCCCCTGCCGTGGAACAAACGCATAAAAAAACCATTAAAACCGGGCAGTAGCAAAGGATAATCGGTATGGTCGGCAAACTGGTTGAGGAACAAGTTGCGCCAAAGGTTTGCCCCGCCTGCCATATACCGGGCATGGAGGTTCCAAAAGCACCAGGCATCCCACCCCCCATATTTTTCATCCACATCCCAGGCAGTATAAACTATAAGTGTCATACCTGCAAAAAACAAGAGGTATGATAAATACAGGTAAGGTATTTTTTTTGAATCAGCGGCTTCCGGAAATCCTTTCATGCTCCACCTGAAAAGCAAAAATATTCCTGCTAAAACCAATGGAATCAGAATGAGAAAAGGAATATGGCAAACAAGCGAAAGGAAATAAACCATGCTCAGCACCCCACAAGATATGCCGGAGACTATAATATATCGGGTGGAGGGAGACATTAATTAACGGCTGCAGGTTAAAATGTAAAGAAACCGGTTGTCTTTGTTCTCACTAACTATTTTACGGTTGCGGATTATACGCTCGGTAATGCTGTCATTTACCTCTTTGTTGCAAATGGTAAGAACGGTATCCAGCTTTTCACCGGTGACGAGTGAAATATAACGGGGAGCCAGCAGATACCTGCACCAGAGATATACATCGGTACCTACACCTTCGGCATGGTAAGAAATATGCGTACTTTCTGGAATGGTGGTTTCAATGCCCTTAAGCAGGATGCCCATTTTATCAATATCCTCTGTCTGATGGTCGCTTTTAGATTTATGGAGCAAAGTGGCAATTACAATGGCCAATAATAAGCAGGGTATGACAATTATGCTCCTCATACCGGCAAAATTATCAAATTTTTACTCAGTTTTTCTGAAAGCTGGTAATCCCTAGTCTCTTATTTCGATTCCAGGCTAAAGAGGCTATCCACAAATTCCTCCTTGTTGAAAATCTGCAGGTCTTCCATTTTCTCTCCTACGCCAATATATTTAACCGGGATCTTAAACTGGTTGGCAATGGCCAGTACCACACCACCCTTAGCTGTACCGTCAAGCTTGGTAATGGCTATTGCGGTAACCTTGGTTGCTGCAGTGAAGTGTTTGGCTTGTTCTATCGCATTTTGTCCTGTGCTGCCATCAAGTACCAGTAAAACTTCATGAGGGGCATCGGGCATTTTTTTGCTGATCACCCGCCTTATTTTCCCCAGTTCGTCCATCAGGTAAGCCTTATTGTGCAGCCTTCCTGCCGTATCTATGATAACCACATCGGCCTGCTTCGCAATACCGCTTTCTACCGAATCAAATGCAACTGAACTTGGGTCGCTTCCCATTTCCTTTTTCACTATGGGCACCCCTACCCTTTCGCTCCATATGGTAAGCTGGTCTACAGCAGCAGCCCTGAAAGTATCAGCTGCGCCAAGAATAACACTTTTGCCGTTTTTCTTAAAATTATGGGCCAGTTTGCCTATAGTTGTAGTTTTGCCTACCCCATTTACCCCCACCACCAGTATCACATATGGCTTCTTTCCGGCAGGTACATCAAAAGTTGCGAATTCAT
>Ga0364867_10168_pt1 | contig 43922 bp, 25 predicted proteins | sample ExccelAu500001D4_3_FD_206915 | JGI IMG/M metagenome (GOLD analysis project Ga0364867, IMG submission 206915) | Enriched cells from Trout Bog Lake Hypolimnion, Wisconsin, USA - BchlTB.Aug13.5000.01.D4 | ecosystem: Environmental > Aquatic > Freshwater > Lake > Hypolimnion/Profundal zone | place... | reverse complement strand
TTCATAACATCAACCACTGAGGGATTCTGCAAATATTCACAGGTAAGTTTGATGGGATTGATTCTTCCGAAAGAAACAAACCCGGGGAAAATCAAAAGGAAGACAATAAGTAAACGATTCCTCTTCATACGATTTGGGCATTAATTTATTGTGAAGTAATCAGCCATAAATGTAATTTATTTCTGTTTATTTCTAATTTTGAGAGCTAATAATTTCGATTCTATATGATAACGTCGCAAACGTTTTTAGATCAGTCTTATCCTGGTCCCGAAAGACTCACTGTACGGCCGATCTCTTATCAAGTGCCCGATCATGCTTAAAATCTGCGCGCTGAATTATTATCCTTTAAATTAGAAAAAGAATTTCAAATCTGTAATTAATGTATAAAACCATGATATTTAATCTTAACGGTGCCGAATATATTGAGCTGATCAAGCTTTTGAAACTGCTTCATATTGCTGAATCGGGAGGGCATGCCAAGATCATGGTCGAAGAGGGTGAGGCCAAACTTAACGGGGTGGTGGAATATCGTAAACGTGCTAAACTCCGTCCGGGTGACCTGGTTGTGACCTCCGGAAAAGAGATCTCAATCGCATTATAAATCAAAAAATACTACTTCGTTTTTTGCCCGAATTATCCTGATAATTATAAGAATCAGTTTTATATTCAAAAAAAAGTGGATTTGTTGAGGCAACTTCCTTGTACTTTTGTTGTCTAATGATTAGTAAATATCTTTCCCATATGGGAGAGGATATGAATTGTTCGGCATAAGATAATTAAGTTTAACACAGGAACATCGCTTCCTGTATTAAAAAGCATAGATGAGAGAATACATAGGTTTAGCATTTTTATTCGTAATAATTTCAATTTCAGGTGTCAGCGCTCAAAAGACCGTTATCCTCGGGAAAATTACCGAAGCTGGTACGACCACCCCGATTCCCTATGTAAACGTAATTTTTAAGGACACTTATACTGGGACCATGTCAGATCTGAATGGAAATTATAACCTGAGTTCCACTAAACCAACAGGGGTGATCGAAGTCTCGGCAGTCGGTTACAAGAAGCAGGTCTTTAAGATCCGATTAAATCAGATCAACAGAATTAATGTTTCCATGGTTGAGGATGTTATTTCCTTAGGAGAAATATCTGTCAGACCCGGAGAAGACCCAGCAATTCCCATTTTCAGAAAAGTGGTGATCCACAAAAAGGAGAACAATCCGTCAAATTTTCCGTCCTGGCAGTCCAATCTCTATTCCAAAATCGAAATCGATATTAAGAATATCAATGGATCTCTGAAGAAAAAGAAGATGTTAAAGCAATTCGATTTTGTATTTAAGTACATTGATTCTCTGGAGATTCAGGGGAAAACCTTCCTTCCTGTCTTTTTTACCGAAACGGTTTCCAAATACTATCACAACAGTGAGAATAATTCAAACAGGGAAGAGATTACGGCAAGTAAAGCTTCGGGAATGAAAACCGATATGATTACTCAGTTTACCGGTAAATTGTACGAAGGGGTTAATCCTTATGATAACTATATCATGATTTCAGATGTGGGGTTAATCTCTCCTTTAAACTCACTGGGGCTTCAGTTTTATCATTATTATCTGAGGGACAGTACTATGGTGCATGGCCGGAAAATCTACGAGATCTCGTTCAAGCCACGTCTTCCGCAGGATCCAACCTTTAAGGGAAAGATCTGGATCGAGGATGAGAGTTTTGCCCTGACTAAAATCGAAATGCAGCTTTCAACAAAAGCAAATGTTAACTTTCTGAATAATCTCCAGTATTCCGCTGAATTTCAAAAGGGTGATAAGCAATGGGTTCCCCGGAATGAATCGATGATTGTTGATCTGGACATCAAAAAGGACAAGGACTCAGAGAAAATCGGATTAATGGGGCGCAAGACCAATGTTTATCAGGACTTTAAGTTTGGAGAGGTAAAGTCTGTCCCCAATCTGCAAAAGAATGCGATTATTGTAAATAAAGATGCCGTACTTAAAAATGACATGTTCTGGGAAAAGGCCCGACCGATTGAACTGCAGAAAAGGGAGGCAGGTATCTATGCAATGGTCGATTCAATAAAAAATGTACCTCTCTATAAAACAGTTGCGGAATATTTACACATGTTCTATTATGGATATCGTGATGTCGGGACAATCGAATTGGGCCCTTATTATTCGTTGTTAAGTTCGAACCAGATTGAAGGCGACAGGGTAAGAATTGGCGGGCGCACGACTATGAAATTTGACCATAATATCAGGCTTAACGGCTATGGCGCTTATGGATTTAAAGATCAGGATTTTAAATATGGCGGCGGATTTGAATATTATTTTTCGAAGAAACCACGAACGCTGGTTGCTTTTCAGGCCTATCATGATTATGATTTGTTAGGGATTAGTTCAAATGCGTTTACCCGCGATAATTTCCTGACTTCGGTTCTGGCTAAGAATCCATATACAAAACTGAATATGGTTGACAAGTTCCAGGTCACCTTTGATAAGGATTGGGTGAGAGGATTATCGAATCAGTTTTTTGTTACCTCAACCAAAATTCAGTCTGGTCCGATGGTCCCCTTTATTGATCCTCAGGGGAACCTTGTCCCATCGTTGAGAACGGGCGAGATAAGATTAAATACACGATATGCACCGAAAGAAACCATTATTCTGGACGATTTCGAACGGAATTCATTCGGAATCTTCAATCCCATTCTTAATGTTTCTGTAACCAGTGGTTTAAAAGGATTTCTGGGGGGCAATTACAACTATCTGAAACTTGATGCGAGTTTTTATGACAAGATTGCAATAAATCCCATAGGTTATATGACCTTTTTTCTCCAGACCGGAAAAATTTGGGGAAATGTACCATGGCCACTCATGAAAATTCATGAAGGGAACGAATCGTTTGCATATGATGCGTTTGCATTTAACCTGATGAATTTTCAGGAATTTGTAAGTGATACTTATGCCAGTCTTTTCCTTGAGCAACATTTTCAGGGATTCTTTTTTAATAAAGTTCCCTTATTTAAACGGTTAAAATGGCGTGAAGTGGTAGGCATGCGTTCATTATTCGGAAGTTATGATCCTTCTCAGCACTCCGGAATGGTTTTTCCAAAAGGAATGACCGGCTTAAGAAGTACCCCATATACCGAATTCTCCGCCGGGATAGAAAATATTCTCAAGATTATCCGGGTTGATGCGGTATGGAGATACAATTATAACGATAACCGGAAGGTGGTACTGGGCGTTTTATTTTCTTTGCAGCTTACACTTTAAAAGGTCCCATTGCAAAGAGCAAAAAGAGGCTGTTTTATTGGTTTCATTAATAGCTGCTGGCATTTGACTGCCGGTAGCCAGCGGTAATAACTTCGCCTGCTATTTTTAATTTTAACCCTGTTTTGAAAATCAAATCTTATTCTGATTTTTCATCTTCTCTCCTCAAAGAATTTTTTAAGTAGAAGGGTACACTCATTCTGCAGGATTCCCCCCAGGATTTCCGTTTTCGGGTGGAGCACATCCGGTGCAAATTTCAAAAATCCCCGTTTGGGATCACCTGATCCGTAAACAATCCGGTCGATCTGCGACCAGCCCAATGCTCCCGCGCACATGGAACATGGCTCTAATGTAACATATAAAGTACAACCGGTAAGGTATTTCCCTCCGAGAAGATTTGATGCAGCAGTTATGGCCTGCATCTCGGCATGGGCTGTCACATCGTTGAGCATCTCGGTGAGGTTATGCGCCCGCGCAATGATCTGATTACGGCAAACAACCACAGCCCCAACGGGAATTTCCCCTTCCGAAAAGGCCAGTTCCGCTTCAGCCAGGGCACGCTTCATAAAATATTCATCATCGAACGGATCAATCATAACTAAGATTTTTGCTGGTTCAAAAGTAAACGATATTGCCTAGTTTTTTGAAGCACCTTCCCTATTTCAATCAATTTCTTAGTTTCCGCCCCCTGTTTTTCAAATATCGCCTTAGTTTTGTAATTTTGCCGGCTCAATCATATAATGTAAATCAATGTACAGAACAATTACCTGCGGTGAACTTCGGATAGCCCATGTGGGACAGGAGCCTGTTTTGGCCGGATGGGTTCAAACGGTACGAAACCTTGGAGCCATGACCTTTATTGATCTTCGTGACCGTTATGGGATCACCCAGCTTGTTGCCGATGAAAATACACCGGTCCAAATCAGGGAACAATTCGATAAACTTGGACGGGAATATGTGATCCAGGTCAGGGGAGTTGTCAGGGAACGTTCGAGTAAAAACGGTAAAATCCCGACCGGGGAAGTGGAGGTTGATGTCAGGGAACTAGTAGTGCTCAATAAAGCGGCAGTTCCGCCTTTCACCATTCAGGATGATACCGATGGGGGAGACGAGTTAAGGATGAAATTCCGTTACCTTGATCTTCGCCGTGAGGCTGTCCGCAAAAACCTGGAGTTAAGGGCCAGGATGGCGCATGTTGTCCGCAACTACCTCGATGAACTTCAGTTTATCGAGACCGAAACACCGGTATTGATCAAATCAACGCCGGAGGGGGCACGCGATTTTGTGGTTCCGTCCCGCATGAACCCCAACCAGTTTTATGCCTTGCCGCAGTCGCCCCAAATCTTCAAACAACTTCTGATGGTGGCCGGTTTCGATCGCTATTACCAGATCGTGAAATGTTTCCGCGATGAGGATCTCCGAGCCGACCGTCAGCCCGAGTTTACCCAGATTGACTGTGAAATGTCGTTTGTACAGCAGGAGGATGTCCTGAATATGTTTGAAGGGTTGACACGTCACCTCTTTAAGGAGATCAAAGGGATCGATCCCGGGGAGTTCCCGCGGATGACCTGGGCCGAAGCCATGGAAAACTATGGGAATGACAAACCCGATATCCGTTTCGGACTGAAATTTAAAGATCTGACAAACATTGTGAAGGGGAAAGAATTTAAGATTTTTGATGAAGCCGAATATATCGGGGGAATCTGCGTGCCGGGTTGTGGTGAGTACAGCCGCAAGCAGCTCGATGCCCTCACCGAGTTTGTGAAACGTCCCCAGGTAGGAGCCAAAGGGATGGTATATGCCAAAATAAATGAAGATGGTTCAGTAAAATCATCGGTAGATAAGTTTTATAATCAGGAAGATCTGGCCAAATGGCGTGATATCTTCGGGGCAAAACCCGGCGATCTGATTCTATTGCTTTCAGGTGAGAAGGAGCGTACGCTGCCGGCATTGTCTATCCTGCGTCTCGAAATGGGCCGTCAGTGCGGATTGATGGATAAAGAGGTTTTCAAACCTTTGTGGGTCATTGATTTCCCATTACTCGAATGGAATGAAGAGTCGAATCGTTTCCACGCCATGCACCATCCCTTTACAGCCCCTAAACCGGAAGATGTGTTTTTACTCGATTCAGATCCTGCTAAAATACGGGCAAACGCTTATGACCTGGTAATTAACGGGGTGGAGATCGGAGGCGGATCTGTGAGAATCTTCGATAGTGAACTTCAGGCAAAGATGTTCAGGACACTGGGCTTCACCAAACAGGAGGCTGAGAATCAGTTCGGATTCCTGATGGAAGCGTTCAAATACGGAGCACCTCCCCATGCCGGAATAGCTTTTGGTTTCGACCGCCTCACCTCCATGTTTGCCGGACTCGATTCAATCCGTGATGTGATCGCTTTCCCCAAGAACAACTCCGGCCGCGACGTCATGAACGATTCGCCGGCTGAAATTGCCCAGAACCAGCTTGATGAACTTTTTCTGTCATTGATTGCCCCTAAGGGTAAAAACTGATAATGAATAGATTTGACTCAGTGTCAAATATCATGCTAGGACAAGAATTGTAATGGAGTTGCCAAAATTTCAATGAGTTACTAAATTGGAACAGAATGCTTGGAAAGAATATCGTTCTTTTATTGATTTTGTCCCTTTTTGCCTGCAGTAAGGGCTCCTCGGTTGTTGCTCCGGTAAAACCAGTAACGCCTGTAACCGAGTCTGATCCCGCACAGTATGGAGTCCCCTTCAGCGGTGTTCCTGACCGGGAGGATGCAACCATATACCAGGTGAATATGCGGGAGTTCAGTTCAACGGGAAATTTTTCGGGAGTTATTGCCCGCATGGATTCAATAAAAGCATTGGGGATTAATGTGGTTTACCTGATGCCGATCTATCCTGTGGGAGTTTTAAATTCGGTGAATTCCCCCTATTGTGTGAAAGATTACCGGGCTGTGGATACCGAATTCGGCTCCCTTACCGATCTTCGCGCCCTGGTTGACAGTGCCCATCACCGGAATATGAGTGTTATGCTCGATTGGGTTGCAAATCACACTTCATGGGATAATTCCTGGATAACCAGCCATAAGAGCTGGTACCTTCAGGATGCAAACGGAAATATTCTGAGTCCCCCGGGGATGGGATGGAATGATGTGGCACAATTGAATTTTAGTGTGGCAGCGATGCGGCTTGAGATGATTAAAGATATGAAATACTGGGTACTGACTGCCAATGTGGATGGCTTCCGCTGTGATTATACCGATGGTCCTCCGGTTGATTTCTGGACACAGGCCATTGATACCCTAAGAAATATGAAGTCCCACAAGCTCCTGATGCTGGCAGAGGGGAGCCGGAGTACCAATTTCTCGGCAGGCTTTGACTACAACTTTGGATTTAACTTCTATGGACAGTTAAAATCCATTTACAGCAGTAACAGTTCTGTAACGGTGATTGATGACCTGAACAACAGCGATTATTCGAATGCAACAAACGGTCAACAGATTGTTCGGTATACCTCCAATCATGATGTGGATAGTTCCGATGGAACCCCCCTGGATTTATTCGGGGGGAGAAATGGTTCGATGGCGGCATTTGTGGTTGTTGCAACTATGAAAAGTGTTCCGATGATCTATTGCGGGCAGGAGGTTGGAACGCCATTCCGGTTGTCTTTCCCGTTTACCGGAACAAAGATTGACTGGACGCTTAATCCCGATATGACGACCGAATACAAGAAGATTCTGACCATACGAAATAACAGTGCCGCCATACGCAGAGGTACATTGACCTCATACGACAGTGCCGATATCTGTGCCTTTACGAAGGCTGTAACCGGTGAAAAGGTGTTGGTTATTTCAAACCTCAGAAACCGGGAGATCAATTATACTGTTCCCGCAGCCCTTGTCAATACTACCTGGACCAATCTGATGGATGGAGGCAGTATAACCCTTACCTCAACCCTGGCACTGCAACCTTTCAGCTACCTGGTGGCAAAACAGTAAATTGAACTTTGGGATATTCATGAACTGCTTTGGGTTAAATTTTTAAATGTTTTTTATATTGCTTTTAAGTAGCTATTTAATTTCTACCTGGCAGATCAATATTCATAGAAACGAATAATCATGCAAACAATTTCTTCTTTGGGGATAAACCTATTGTCTGTTAATGTCCTGACGGATAATTATTTTCTTTAACTTATTTTTCTATGGAAATGGATGCCCACGGGCAAAAGAGGTACAAATATACTTTTTAACAGCAGATAAAGTATCCTTAGTTAATTTCTGATTTCCAAATATTGACCTCAACGAAACCTTAAACTAAATCATATCGGTGCATTCAGCGGTTCTGAACACCCTGTACAGCTCATTCTCCCCGGTGCGGAGGGGAGATTGTGGAAAATCAGTCAAACTAAATAATTACTACATGAAATTATTCTGACTGCATATTGAAGACAGAATTCCACAAAATTTGGCATTTATTCCATAACACCCCCTCTCTAAAAACCGGTACTTCAGAAAAAATGCTGTTTATTTTTCCATTTGATTAATTGATTTTATATATTTACTGAATTAACTTGCAATCATACTGCAACTAACCGGGACAAATAAGAAACGAAAAGGATGCGAAAGAAGCGTGTCGGAAAGCTACGCGTAGCCTAAAGAAACGGTCACTAATCTTTAATAAGTCGTATTCTGCCTTTTTGGTTTCGATTCAGGTTAAATCAGGGATTCAAGGAATATTGCCGAATTGTATTTGCAGGGCTGTTCCTTTAAAGACTGCAGAAATTAGAACTAACTTTTAAAAATACTAAAACCTTTAAATAAATCTATCATCAAAGCCATCTAAAGGACTTTTAATAAGATAAGTAACAAAAAAGCCATAAAGATAATTAAGTCAAAAATAATCACACTGAAGATAAGCAGCAGGTAAATTCTTTTAGGTAACACTAAAATTAATTGATATGGGAATGAGAAGTTTTAGACAATTTTCAAAGGTATTATATCTCGGACTCTTTTTATCTATGGGATTGTGCTTGTTTTTCAAATGGATGAGTTTATCTTTAATTACACTGGTGGCTCTTTTTGCTTTTTTAACAGAATTTTCGTATTACTTTTTAGAGAATATGTCAAATGTAGTGCTTATTCCCATTGGCGATTTAATACAGAATAGGCGAAAATCAGCTGGTATTCTTGTGCTTGCTCTCCTGTTAATTCTTGTGAGCTTTAATGAAAGTGGCGTAACGATTAAGAATATATTTCAAGCTGTTATTTTTAGCTTTATGGGGTTAAGGGGTTTTCTCTTTGCAAAGCAAACTGTGGTTTCAGTTAGGATATATAGCCAAGGATTTGAATACGGATATTGGAACACATATGTTAGTTGGAATAAGATCATAAATTTTAAGAGGATTGCCGGAGGAAACAGTGTCTTGATGGAGAAATCAGGGTTATTTTATAACAAGTTTTCTATTGAGTTCAATAAGACGTCTGATGTTATTGAGTTCGAGAACTATTTAAGGACGTCAAATAAAAGCATTGCCTAAAAGCGTATAGATTACACATAATTTCATAGTTAAATTTAATAATCACTTGTCAAATTTATGGTTATGACGAAAGAACAAATTGCACTATTGATCACCAATCTGACCGGGCAATTACAAACTTCCAATCCAGGGGAAGAGAAGGTTGTCGTAAAGTTACAGCATGCCATTGCAGACGCTCTGATTCAACAAAATCCCACCGAAATAAGCAATCCTGAATTTCTTTTTCAAAGGAGTGATTTATTTGTTGCGGATACAAGTGTAACCGGCGGGCTAAAGAAGATCAACGAGATTGCAAAAAGAGCTGTCCAAAGAAATAAGCCGGCAGCTTCATTTGTTTTTGTTCGCGAAGTCCCCATACGTTCCACGCAAATAACGGGAAGCAATACCCTGGCTTCTGCAGGTACAAGAGTAAAAACCATTGGTCCGCTAAGCGATATTCAGGGAATATCCCATTGGTTTGATTTTGTAAAAGTTAAAAAGCTCATCGCATTATATGTACAGGGACAAACTATGCCTGCGATCCTATTTGATGCCACTTTTTCAGAGCCTGAATACTTTCCGGTCAACTCAAAGCCCGTTGAATTAACAAGAACTTTTACGGTAGATCCTGAAACGGTTTGGATTCATGGAAATCTTTTCGAATCCACAATACCGGAGGATCAGTATTGTGGTCTCCGGGTAAAGGGTGGGACGATAACCCTTGATATGGATCCCTTTATGGATGGTGGTAATTTTACCATTCCAGCAAATTGCAAGGTCGAATGTGCACTGACCCTGGCACAAAATAGCGCTTTCCCCTCCGATCCGACAAGCATATACGGGATTGACGCCAGGAATGCAAAATTTACCTTGCCCGAATCATTCAATTTTAGTTTTAAAAATACAGCCCGGGAAATTGGACATATTGGTAATTCAAAATGGAAGGTTTACGGTCAAACGAACAGTTTTAAATATAACGGAGATCAGACCTTCATTTATAACCCTTATATCAACAGGGTGGCCATCCCAATGGCCAGTAAACAGCTAACGCTCCAGGTTCCCGATTGTCAGTCCCCTTTTTTCAGAGTCAGCGGTTCAGCTAAGATTTTAAACAGCTGGTGGGCGTTATCACTGACCAAACTTGATATTGCCTCCCCATTGGAAGCAGACGGAAATGGTGCAATCATTGTCGAATGTGTAGATGGATTGGATGCAAAATGGACTAATCTTCAGAATAAATCAATATCCCTGATCAATCCCTTCATTCTGGGTGAGCCCGGGAGAATTTGTATCACCGATCTGCAGAGTGACGGAGCGGGAGCCTTCCAGCAATTTGATGGGTGGAGCGACGAACAAAATACTTTCGGAACTACTTTGCAATGCAAATACAATAAAAGTTCACTCTTAATTTTCAATGCGGTTGCCCAGGGTGATGAGGTAGTTTTTGGTTTAAGCGATTGGGATATTCAAACAGACAGGCCCGTGAAGGTAAATGGTGAGGCCGTTGCAGTGAAAACTAAAAACAGCGCATTCATCTTCGCAATGAGTACCTTAAAAACATCATTCACCGTTATCGACGAAAATATTCTTTGGGATAACAAACTTCCTTCTGATAAAATCCCCCATGTGAAGCCCTATGCACTTGCGATGCATAATGCCCTCTTAACAGTAACACCTCCCAATAGCCTGGTGCTTTTTGCAGAAACAACGCCCGATCTGAAATCGTTGGTTAAAGGAAAGATGTTCCTGGGTTTCGGGATGTTTTCATACTTACCAACGCTCCCTGACCCTTATGCTGCAAATCTGGGCATCTTAAAAGGCCAGTTTAACACTTCCCGGGATACTCTGAACAGAAGTACCCAAAGAACCGGGAGCCAGGTGTGGCTTTGGCTGATCGGGCTGGTTAAATGGGAACCTGCCGGCAAAGGATTCGATAAAGTGGGTGTTTCCTTCCATTTTGCACCCTTAACGGCTCCTTTGCAAATAGTAAAAGAGGCAGTTACGGATCAACAGGTTGCCTCTTCGGGCGGAATTATCTATTCAGCTGCAAACCAGGATATTTTCAGCCGTTTCAATACTTCTTCGATTACTTCCGAAACGGCTGCCGGAACAATCCTGAATGAAAGGATGAACACCGTCATTACCAATCCCTTCGAGAAACTCAGTCTGACCGATTTTTCCCTGCTCGATGTGAGCAGCAAAGCAAACCAGATGGGAATTTCCTATGCCAAACAAAATAATAATTTGCAGGAAACCCTTGCCCGAAAATATAAGGTGGATATTCTGGATGAAACTACTGCAAATATATTTCCCATTCAGATTCGCGGTCTTGATGTGGTTACGGCAGGAATGAATGCCCAGGCCTTTACGGTACCTTCGATTGCCTGGGAACCTGTCTTTAATCTCACCAAGCCTGCCCCAGCCAAACCGGGGCAACCTGACGCTGATGGCGTTCCAATTCCCGCTAACCTGCCCAATGATCCACCTGTTGGATTTAATTATTATCCCAATGACGGCATTGCTACCCGAATTGGAAATTTAAGTAAAAATCAGGTCCCGTTATCGCCGTTACCAATGGCAAAGTTCCTGGTTGAAACCTATAAGGATAAGGAAGACGGGAAAACATTCGCGCTGTTTAATCTTCCCTTTGGTATGCTGGCGCTAACGGTTTTGAATAATAAATCCAACCAGAAAACAACTCCCGATATTCAAAATACAAAACCGCAATTCGAGAATTACATTCAGGGCGGTATTCAGCTTGAATTGACTGCCGGAACTTCCTTTGCGCCTGATGGTGAGAATAATATGTTTGAAGGGTATACTTTTCAATTGGTAAACATCAATGATGCAAGCGGTAATCCAACAGGATCAAGCACCCTTGCAGGAACACCAACAGAAATTTTTAATAATGAATTTTATTCCAATAAAAGTAAGCTCCCTGCACGCCCGGGTGTTCCACTTACAGGCATTGGAATTAGTGGTTATGGCGCCAGCATTTTCAGTGAATGGCAAAATAAGCTGGCATTATTTGCACAGACAAGCCAGGCGCAGTTTAATGTAATCACGGGTCGTACAAGCCATGAAGTGGTTCAGGTAAAAAGTATGTTATATCCGTGGGGGATAAGAGTGGTGCGGACAATCACTCTGTTCCGATTGGCCAATGGTTATGTGGCTCGAATAGATAGTGGATGGAAAGCAGAAAGTGATGGCAAATTTGACTTTTCCTATTATAAAGCTAAAGTTGTAAATGGAATTGTTGTAAAAGAGATTCCTGTTGATAATCCATTTGAATTCCATCCCGGAATTGTCAGGGGATTATTCAATGTCCGAAATATTCGTGAAATCGCCAAAGAACCTTTTACTGACGGATCTGGTAATCTGAATTTAGCTGCAGTAACTCTTGATGCAGATGTGGAATTGGAAGATGTTTCTGAAGGAGGAGTAAGTAATCGTGTTCCGTCAAAAGGTGTTTTGGCCTATGTGCAGGTAGCTCCTGCCGGTGCTCCAATCGATCCTGAACAATTTGCAGCTTTACTGGCCAGCGAAAACAACGCTGTCGGTGGCCCGGTCAGTTGCATTGTGAAAATAGCAAATACGAAACAACGGATGAAAATTAATCGCTTTGATGTTAGCGCTGCGGTTGATGACTCTAAAAAATTCGTCTTTGTATGTGCAGGCCGGGGCTCGATGGTCATGCCCAAAGACGGCAGCTGGACTTTGGTGCAACATAACCGGGGTACGGGCGATGTTTCACCTCTTCCTGATCAGTTGAGTGCACCATTGGTCCGGGCGGGTAAATGGGTAAAAGACCAGGTCGTTGATCCGGTTGACGTGGCCAATAATCTTCTTCGGGTTGCCAACCCCGCTGATTTATTAAAAACTCCTGATTCAACAACGATTAACTTTGGGTTCCTCCAAAACATGGGTACTCAGAAAGTACTGTTTATGACTCCTGGTTTCAAACCTGATGTTGAAACCTTATTGAGTAAAACACCTCCGTTACTTGCAGATTCATTTCGCCTGTTAAACAGTAAAGGGATTTTCCCCAATATTGGCAATATAGAGACTGATTTTGGACAAGCCATCTCTTTATTGAAAGGGTTAGATGGAAGTAATAATCGCGTAACACAGACATTTACGAGTCTGGCTCTTCCGGATGGAAGTAGTGTTATGAAATTACTTCAACTTGACGAATCAGTGGATGCGGCAGGTAAGCTTCTTGATCAGGGTTATCAGTTGGCAAAAGCCGGATTAAACGGACTTGCCGATCGTGCCCTGAAATTTGATCTGCCTGATTTCGATTATCCGCTGATTAACCTTCCGGGAAAGCTGATTATTAATATTCAATATAAAGTTAACAGCAAAGGGAAAGATCCAGCGAATCCGGTTCCCTACGATGGCAAGTTTGATTATGATGTCGATTCCTTTACCCAAAAACTCGAAGATACCTGGAAAGGACGGTTGAATAACCTGGCAATGGTTGTCACAATAGGACCATTAACCGATGTAATGACGATCAAGGGCAATTTTAATTCACAAAAAGGGAAGGATGTAGATCTGGGAAGTGGTAATGATGCGTCGGAATTACCAACCCCTGAAATCGAATTCAGTGATGCCTTAAAACCGGTCATTAAAATATTGGAAATTCTTGCTTCACTCAGCACTGGCGATTATGCCGGCGCATTAAGCAAGGGGTTGAAGATTGCCATGAGCAACAGTGCCAACATCTGGGAGTATAAATTTGAAGCCAATAAGGATATTCCGTTGGTGAAATTCCCCCCCGGAGAGGCCTATAACTCTCCTCAGATACCTTTGAAACTCGAGGCAAGTCTGGGTATCGGAGTTTTCTTTAATGCCGCATTAAAGGTTACAACCGATCCTAAACAACTGTTGCCAACGGTAGGAGGATATTTTAAATTCCATGGCGGATTGCAGGTGATGTGTGTGTCTGTTGGTGCTGGCTCGATCTTTGCAGTCGGCGAGGTTGATCTGAAGCTCGAAGCAGATTCAAGCCCCAAAGTCGCCGTTACCATGAAATTTGGATTCGGGGCACAAATCACAGTCGGCCTTCCGGTTGTTGGTAATGCAAGTATCCTTTTTATGGTTGGGATAGAAATCTATGCTGACAGCAGTTCAGAGGTAAAAATAACTGCTTTCATGTTGTTTAAGGGACAGGCGGAACTGCTGGGAGGATTGGTCAGTATTACCATTACCATAGAAGCGAAGGGTAGTGTGGACAGAATTGGAAATCAACCTGCTACCTGCACTGCCCAGGTAACTTTTGGAATTGACGTCAGCATATTCTTAATCATTGATATCAGTTTCAGTGACAGCTGGGAAGAAACACGTCAAATTGCCTGATTATAAATCATTTCTATCCATTAAAACATAACAATATGTCATTCGAACAAACCAGATTTTCTTTGATGGCTCTTCCACAAAATGTGGATGAAAATGGAATATTATCTTTAAATATCGTATTTATACCTCGTAATATAAATCCTTTAACCGATGTGAACACCATATACGGGGCGGGCAACAAAGCCAAACCCTTCGTAAACGTGCAACCACAATTTGAGATTAGGATAGCAAATAATCCGAATGAGTTTCCCGGGAAATTCCCTTTGGCTGAAAAGATTTTAAATCCGGTTAATCCAATCGTCTATTCGGGCATCATGAAGGATATTTATACCACTTTGCGCGATGCTGTTGATGATAAGGGAAAACCCAAATATTTTGACATCGATGAAACCAGGAGTACGGATTACCCTTCAGTCAATCCTATCCACCGGGCGCCGGCGCCGGCAACAAACCGGGATCTGGCAATCAGAAAATATTTGCCCCTGACCTATCGAAAATCGTTCAATTTCACTACGCCAAGGATAAAAAACGGGGTGACAGACGATAGTTACCATTGTGCCTTCCGAACTCAGGGACTTGCCCCCTCCTTTGATTTAGACAAACAAGTGAGTTGGGGAAAGGTTTATGCCAGTCTGATGCGGCAGCCTTTGATGGCAAAGCTGGGAGGATTAATTTATGAAACAAAAGTTCAACTCGATCCGGGCGATTTTGCCAAGGGTGGTTGGCTATATGTTGACCTGGCAAACGGATCCGATTATTTTAATGAACTGGAAAGTTCTCTGGCCCCCACTGCGACTGATCCGTTTATTAAAAGATATTCAGCCCGCATCCCGATTTTAAACGATCATGAAAAAAGGAGCCTGTTTGCCGCTGTACTTTTCCCGGTAGTCAAGTCAGGAGAATCCCCTGTTGGGGTTTATGATGAGTTATTTATTGAGGCAGCGCGATATAATGAAGGTTTTGCGACTATTGTACATGCCGGTCAGGCGGTAAGCGGTAATATTCTCCAGGAGGAACAGGATGGTTTTCATCCGCAAAAAGAGTCCGGAATCAGACTGGGCTGGGAAGACGAACAGATTTTAATCTGGTACCTGCGACAGTTAGCTGTCGATGAGGGTTCAGGGGAGAGACTTGATGCCCCTTTGGGAGTAACCGGTTACCAGATTGATGTCAGGAATAGTGCAGGTCCGGATACCTGGGAATCGCTGACCGCAGTGGAAAGTAACGGTGATATGAGCCTGGAGACGATTAAAATTGGGGGATATAAGGGAGAGCTTCCTTATCAGGTCTATCCAACTAAAGTTTATGATAAAACTTCAGAAGTGAATAATTATTGGTTGCCTATGTATTTTGCTAACTGGAATAGTTCGTCTGTTGTTCTGCCCGATAAAACAGCCGCCCGCATTTATCAAAGTGCCAATGAAATGAATTTCCCGGTTACAATCAGCGACACCTATAAGGAGATTGAAACAAATACACAACTGGTATATGGCAATGAATATCAATTCAGAGTCAGGCTCTCCGATATTAGTGGCGGAACTCCCGATCCGGCAATCCCTTCACCCGCCAATTTTTCGGTGAGTCATATCGCGAAAGCACTTTTTAAACGGTATGTTGCGCCACACTCGGTGACCATTCAAAATGATGATAAGATCAATACAGCTCTGGATGGTCCTAATTTTGGGGAAAGTTCGCTGAAACTGGCCAGACCCTTATTGGGTTATCCTGCGGTCGTGTATACGGGGAAATATACAACTTTATCTCCGCCAACAGGTGTTAGCCCTCTTCAGGATGTCATTGACAGACTCTCCAATGCGGTTAAAAGTTTGCTTAAGGAACAAAGTGATTCGTTAAATAAGACCGGAGGCAGGGCATTTGGGATCCCGGACCCGGATGTGGCGAGTGTAGAAATAAAAGTGGAGGTTGAAACCCTGAATATGGATAACCTCGCCAGCGATGACGGACGTGAGCATTACATTACCTTGTATAAAACCAATCGAAGCTTTACTCCATTTGATAAAAATAATCCTGAAGGGGCTATTGAAGTACCCTTAACCTTTAAAGATGTGAATGTATTGAATTTCACCTTGCCGGGTAAACCTTTCCCGGAACTGGCTGATAATACATTTATCACCAACACAACAGGTGAAATTATTCTGCCCACAGCAAGGAATATTCGCTTAACACTTAGAGCCGTTGGTGAAGATAAGTCGAACTACTGGGGTTTTGAGAATAAGGATGATTCTGATCTCGATTCACGTTACGGGAAAACTACCAGTATAAGTCTGAGACAGGAATCGCAGAACGAGCAAAATCTTTTCACCTCTACCAACGATCCAAAAACTCTGCAGGGAATCTACCTGCAGCCTGATCCTGTACCTTCGCGAGTTAATCCGATCGCCTTTAAGACCTTGCAGGGAGGAAAAGAGGGAATGCCCGATATTGTACAGCGCCTTGGGAGTCAGCTGAATGTCGAGGCAAAGGAATTAACGCTGGTTTCAGTTAACGGCGAAAGGTTGCAATTCTGGTGCAGTAATATCCTTCGGCACAGTATGGCTCCTGATAATAGCAGTATTACCTTCTCCAACAAAGAAGAATTGCATGATCACTGGCTGGTCTGTACTACACTGGTTATTGACAGGGACTGGTGCTGGGATAGCCTTGCTGCGAGCAGTTTTAATATTTCCCGAAGCAGGAATGGAGGGAATTTTGAATTTATCGGCGATCTCGAGTTGAAGAAAGTGGCTTCATTTCAGGCAATTCAACCGGATAAGGATGGCAAAATTAACCGGAATTATACTAAAATTATCCTGATTGATGTCGTGGATAATAAGCCGGTAGATGGCGGTTTCCCGGAAACGATTACTGTGCAATATACCATAGAACCTAAATTCAGAGATGGCCTTTCACCCCTAGCCGATCTGCCATTTGTAACCGGAGCCCTGCTCTTGCCAACAACAATTAATCCAAGACAAACACCGAGGCTGATTGCAGCGGGTATTGCATTAAGTCCGTATAACAGGAACAAGGAATATTCATCATCTGAGGCAAGAACCCGTTTTTTATGGCTGGAATTTGACAGTGCACCTGAGGATATCAATGACTCCATTTTCTGCCGTGTTTTGGCTTACAGCCCGGATCAGCTGATCAGTAATAATGATCCTTCCTTAATGGATTTGCCGGTTGAGCCCCCGATTTCACTTGATCCGGAATATATCAGGGTCATAACACCCGACAGCTCACAGGATGATAATGGACTCGATGCCATGCAGGAGATGGAAAAATCAACAGATACCGGCCGTTATTTCTATTTATTGCCGTTACCTGCCGGATTGCATCACGAAAGTCCTGAGCTTTTTGGCATGTTTACCTATGAATTCAGATATGGTCATACCGATAAGATATGGAGCACTGCACAAGGTCGATTTGGCCGGGCTTTGCGTGTTGCCGGATTACAGCATCCTGCTCCGACACTTTTGTGTATGCTGAACCGGAATGAGAAAATAATTTCGGTGAATGCCCCTTTCGCAACAGCTGTATCTGATGGAAGGAATGTGACGGCCAATCCGCCGCATACCAGTATCTGGGCGTTATTATATGCCCAGGTAAAGCAGGCCGATGGACTCGATTACCGAAATATTTTGCTCGATGAGCTCGAATTAAAACCGCTGAAAAGGAAAGGGAAAGAAGAATTGATGCTCGAAATCCGGGAATCATTGGCAGAAAAGAATAAGTTTTACAGAGAACAACACCTTCCTCAGGTAGAAATTACCATTGAGTTAATCAATCAGGCGGTCAATCAGCAGTTGGCATTGGATCAGGAGAGTCCCAAACAGGCTTTTGGACGATGGGCAAATGGTAAGGTGAATCAGATGCTTGATCTGTATGGCTTGCCACATGATTCTCCATTGAGTGTCCTGGTAGTTGAAGTCTTTGGTCAGATTTCCAATATCAATGAACATATGGATAATTTCAGGAAAAACAAGGATGAATTTATAGAAGAGACTTCCCTTGTTTTTGGCGCAGAAATTGCTACCGAAATGGAACATGAAATGAGGAAAGTCAAATCTACCCCTGCAGTTGTTCCGATGGATCCATTAAACAGCAAATTAGGCCTCTACCGAATCTTACGAACATCGCCGCTCACTGAGGTGCCATTCATTTGCACCACCGTGTAATGCAGGTCAGGCAAAAGCTATGCTATAGTCCTGTCTAATATTCCCAAAACACGAATGACCCCCGGTTAGCTGATCGTAATGATCATCCCGGGGGTCATTTTAGTTTGATAATGGCGCGATTTTGTGTCCATCGTCAGGGCTTTGTTCCTCTTTTTACCGGATGCTCCAATTCTTCGGCAACTCCTGTCAGGCGATGATATGCATAATCGGGTCGTTATAGGCGGTGACTCCTTGCGGGGTAACCGCTGCCACTCGGAACCAGTATTTACTCACAGGGGTCAGATTGTCAATCTCGGTTGAAGCTTTGCTCGTGGCTGCGGCAAACGTCCACCCTGATTCGTTTTCAGGCAGGGTATTGATGCAATATTGCCAGATATAGGATTTGGCCCCCGGTACAGCCTGACGACGCAGCAGGATTGTCCCCGATTTTTCCCCTTGTTCGGCACTCAGCTCGGGTCTTTGGTAAGGTAATGGTTGCTTCGACAGATTAAAGCCGGCACTTAAGATAATCGCAGGATCATCATTGGCGATCCGTTCGACATAGCGGGCCATTTTACGCATTGCATCATCCCATACTGTTTCAGTCTGATGCATCAGAGTAGTCTCTGCCTTGCCTCCATTCTGGGCTGCTAAACTGCGGCTTTCCAATTTTATCACTTTATTTTCATTCGCAACCCGATTTCGCCGATTCCGGTCGTTTCCGGTTTAGTTCCTGCAGCTTTTTGACGGAAAGTGATCGGAACCGGACCGATTCCTGCAGGTTTTTGTCGGGTTTTAAAAGGAACCGGACTGAAACCTGTAGGTTTTCAACCGAAACCTGTCGGAATTCAACGAAAACCTCCAGGTATTCGATCAGTTCCTGCAGGTTTTCATCCGGTTTCGATCACTTCCGGTTGAATTCCTGCAGGTTTTCGACAGAAAGCGGGAAAATCTTGTCAAGGAATGGTTTTAAATCAAATTTAATTCCTTAAAAAGCCCCAAACAATACTACCAAAGTTGTATATTTACCTATAAAAGGTAAATTATCAGCCGTATGGCCCTTGATAATCGAAATATATATCCTGAAGGGCCTCAGATAGATAAGGCAATTCTTCAGAATATCGTTGATTCACTCCAGGTATCCTGGAGACCTTTGATGACGGATTGATGAAAAAGGTGCTCGTGGTTGCCTCCGAGATCAGACCGAATACCTCTCCCACGAAGAACCGGGATTTGCGGCATAAAGAGCCAACTATTTTAACCACTTCTTAGCAGGATTACCACCTTACCCCACGGGAACAGCAGATCCTCCATCTGATTGTAAACGGCAAACGGGACAATGAGATTGCAGATCAGTTGTTTATCAGTATTTTCACGGCGAAGAAACACCGGACAAACCTGGTTCATAAATACGGGGTGCACAACTCGGCAGCGCTTGTAGCCATGGCCGTTGAAAGCGGAGAGTATTTATTTGATAACAAGAAAATCAGGGAATAGTCAGCTGTCCAGGTCATTGGAATCATTGAATGTGATGTTTTTGTACGGATATTAATTCACATTTTCGTTCTGTCGCCCTCATTTAGGAGAATTCAGAATGAATCTTTTTGAATCTGAAATAGACCAATTGAGAATTTAGTTATTTTTATGTTCGAATTTGATTCTATTTTACTTAAAATAAAATCCTCAATAATTTGCATTATTTATTTAATTTTTGGGGTCAGCTCGTTTGTGTTAAACAATTGAATATTTACAATCCCAGTATATAAATCCTTGGCTAACCTATGGAAAATGAATTAAGACCTTTTTGGCAAAGGTTATTTACCTTCAACTGGAAGTTTGGACTCTTTTTGATTCTGCTGGTTTGTATCCCACGGTTTGTGTTGGTACTCCATGCCAATGAAACTGGGAATTACGGATCGATCGGATTGATCATGGTCATCTCTGCCCTGGCACCGTTCGTGTTTCTGAATAGTTACGGTTGGAAACAAATAGGGATTACCAAACCTCAAAATTATCGCGGGCTTCTGTTCGCCTTCGCTGCAGGTCTGGCGGTGAGTATCCTCCTTTACTTTTTAGGGGAGATGCTGTACGGAAGTTCTTACGAAAACTGGTATGTCTATATTGGGAAATCGTATAAGATTCCCCCCGGAATAGATCAGCACAGCAGGACAATCTTATTCTCAGTCATGGCTATTACCGGAATGACCTTCAGCCCGATCGGGGAGGAGCTGTTTTTCAGGGGAATTGTCCATGCCGGATTTTCCCGATCGATTGGAGAGAAAAAAGCATCTCTGGTCGAAAGTTCTGCATTCGCCCTCACTCACATTTCCCATTTCGGACTCATTTTTATCAATGGTCAATGGAGTTTTCTGATTGTTCCAACCTTAATCTGGGTCGGGAGTATGTTCCTGGTAAGCGGGTTGTTTTTACGTGTTAAAAGATATTCAGGGTCCATCCTGGGAGCGATCATTTGTCATGCCGGATTTAACCTGGGAATGATCGGATGTATTTTTTACGGGATATTCTAAAAAAAGGTTGTCTAATAATATTACTTGGCGTCATTGCGGAAACTTTGTTTTTTATCGCACGCATAATACCCGGGAGTTGTGAAACTCCAACCTCAAAACAGTTAATTTAAGAAAAACTTGCAAAGGCGCTAAGGAATAATCTTTGCGGCTTCGCGTCCTGGTGAGAGAAAAAAGAGTTATATAGGAGTCGCCAAGCCGCAGAGGATCAGGAATATGAACTCTATTTTCAAACCGTTCACAAGATGTGGACAAAGTATTCCAACGAAATAATTATTAATCCATGAGAATAAATTTACCTGAATTGATTGAAGAGGATGTTATTACAAAGCAGGTTGCGGATCAGATTTCGGATTTTTATTCCAGGAAAAAAGGAAAAGGGGTCAACAAGCTTTTTGTAATTTTTGGGGTTTTGGGTGCTTTATAAAGTTTATTTGAACCTCTTTTGCCCATAGGGCATTCATTTTATCCTACTTTTACTAATCTTAATTCAGATTATTATGAATTTGTATTCCCATCTCTGGAAATCATTTATCCGCAACGAGCGATGGCGAAGGAATTTGCTGTCCAAAATTCTGTTTGGGATCCTAATCCTGTATTTTATTGTTTTGTTCCTGGTTCTTGGTTTAAATATTGGGAGAATATTAAGGCAAATGGAAGGGGATCCTGTCGAACGGTTTAATACTTTCTTGCTTTGGTATTTGCCGGCAGATTTGTTCCTCAGGTGTTTATTTCAACCCTTACCGACCATTGAAATTTTACCTTATTTAAGATTACCTGTTCGCAGAAGTAAAATTGTAAATTACCTGCTTCGTCGCAGTTTGATGAACCTTTTTAATCTGATCCCCTGGTTTGTGATCATCCCTTTTTCTGTTCAGATACTTTTGCCTCAGTCAGGTGCCGGAATAGCCCTGATCTATATTTTAGCAATAGCTTTGCTCTTAATTTTAAACAATTTTCTTGCGGTATTCATTGGCTTTCAGATCCAAAAGAGACCAATTCTCTATCTTATTCCCTTCGGGTTACAAGCATTTATAATATCGGTGAATAATTGGGGATTTCCGATTTCCCGTTTGGCTGTCACTTTTGGGAAATATATCCTGGCAGGAAATCCGGTATTATTTATGACTTTACCTTTAGCTATTATAGGGATTATTTATGCCACAAGCCGGTTATTATCCCGAAATTTTTATGTTGATGAGATTAAATCAGCAAATAAGCGAAAAACGTATTTTTCCTCTGTCAGGGAATTCCAATTTAAAAGATTCGGAGAAATTGGCCGGTATTTATCATTGGAAATCAGTCTATTGATCCGTAATAAACGGCCCCGTCAGATCATGGTGATGATTCCAATCTTTATCCTCTATTTTATGTTCATCATTTCAAATTCCAAACACCCTTATGGGCCTTTTTTTAATTTAATCATAGTTACCATGCTGATCGGTTTTGGGGCTATCAATTATGGTCAGTTTATATTTAGTTGGGAAAGTTCCTATTTTGACAGTATCATGGCCCGAAAAAATAATTTTATAAATTATGTAAAAGCCAAATTTTACCTGTTGTCAGCTTTATCGATCCTGTCTTTTATTCCAATTTTCATTTTTTTCTTAAATACTCAGAGCATAGACCCTTACCTGATATGTTCTGTTTTAATCTTTGCCATCGGCGTCAATAGTTTTATCATTATGTTATTCAGCACGTTCAATGATGGTCGAATGGACCTGAGCAGGAGCCGGTTTTTTAATTATCAGGGAATTAAAGGGAACCAGTATCTTTTAACATTTATTTTCCTCCTTTTGCCTGCAGGGATTTTTAGCCTGTTTAAGTATTATTTTAATCCTGTTATCGGGGAGCTGGCGATCGCCATTCCGGGTCTGGTCTTTATCATCCTGAGTGACTGGTGGTTAAAAAGGATAATTGTTCCCCAATTTCAAAGGCGGAAATATAAAAACCTGGATGGATACCGTAACCTTTCACTCTAAATTAGGAGGAATTATGATTGCAATAAAAAATCTCGGGAAAGCCTATAATCAAAAAGTAGTTCTGTTTATTAATGAATTGGCTATTAGTCGGGGTGAAATATTCGGGTTGGTTGGGAATAATGGAGCCGGGAAAACCACTTTACTTCGGCTCCTGCTGGATCTGATCAAGGCTGATAAGGGATCTGCAGTTTCAGGAGATTTTGAAATTGCCAGGACAGAAAAGTGGAAAGACTATACCTCTTCTTATCTGGACGAGGGGTTCCTGATTGATTTTCTCACACCTGAAGAGTATTTCCATTTTATTGGCGAGGAATATGGATTTACAAGAACTGAGATCGACGGAAGGTTATCGGACTATAAAGGGTTTTTCAATGATGAGATTTTAGGGCAACGGAAAAAATTTATCCGGGAGTTCTCGAAGGGGAATAAGCAAAAGATTGGCATTGTTTCAGCCTTGATTACCGATCCACAGGTTATCATTCTTGATGAACCGTTTAACAGTTTGGATCCTACTTCACAGATTTTACTAAAGCGGATCCTGGTTGATTATAATAAAAAATCAAATGCTACGATAATTATCTCCAGTCACGATCTTAACCACATTACTGACGTAAGTCATCGAATAGTTCTTATCGAAAAGGGACTAATTATCCGTGATTTGCAGAATGATGGCGGTGCCCTGGCTGAACTTGAAAGCTATTTTTCAGTGTGATGCATAAATTGATAATCTTTTTAATGGAACAGTGCATTTGCGGGAACCATCTGGAATTTAACGCCCGGCCCTTCCCAGGTCAGATTAAGGCTTTTGGCCAGTCCCAGCTGGCAGTAGTCAACCTTAATTGGGTGCCATCCTTTTTTTAGGCCGATTTTGGAATCGAGGATCTGGGTCCGGTGGCCACCGTCATTGTCGATGATCTCCATCCCGTTGAGGTACAGAATAGCGCCATCATTGGCTTCCAGTGTGAAGGTGTATACACCCGTTTCAGGAACATTCAGATACCCTTCGAGGTTATAACCGAATGAACGGTCATCTTTTATGGCGTCGACGTTAAATGTCGTTAAAACTCCGGTGTCGAGAATTGGTGCCGTTTTCTGGTCACGCGCACTCCTGACCCCGTTCCCTTCGCGATAAATATAGTTCACCCCGGGTTTAAGTCCTGAAACATCCACCGCTTCAAGCATTGGAATTTGTTTGAACTGAACAGTCACCGGATAACCCGGGGAAATGCCCTGAACATAACTCCTTGATTTCAGCACTGCAGGTTTTGTGAGAAAGATCGGTTCAGTATAAGGTATCGATTGCTCAGTAGGTTCTGATCCGTCAAGGGTATAATAGATTTTTGCCCCGGGTTCGGTTCCCGAAAGCCTGATTGTTCTGTTATCCCGGAAAAGGATATCCCGAAAATCGATTTTGGGAGTTGCGGCATACCTGAACTTCCTGGCCGGGGAATAAGGGCGGTCTTCTTTGCGGACTCCCCATGTCTGACCTGGTGTATTGCCCATTTCAAAACTGATATTGCCGCCCTTCTGAATATCGTAATCTGTTAAATAGCTCTTTGAATAGGGTTTGCCGTTCAGGTTGGCAGACTGAATATACTTGTTTGTTTCACTGTTTTTGCTTGCGATGATCTCAAAGCTTTTCCCGTTTTCAAGATTGATTTTAACTTTATCGAACACAGGACTTCCGATTACGTAATAATCCATGCCTGGAGTAACGGCATAAATACCCATGGCACTCATCACATACCAGGCCGACATCTGTCCGCAATCTTCGTTTCCTTCGATACCGTCCGGTTTGTTGGTGTAAAGGGCTGAGAGTATTTGGCGGGTCATTTTCTGGGTTTTCCAGGGAGTTCCGGCATAATTATAGAGGTATGCAATATGATGACTCGGTTCATTTCCATGGGCATACTGCCCGATTAGCCCGGTGACATCCGCCACATTGATTTTGGAATAGTCGGTGCGGACGGAGAAACAGGAGTCGAGCCAGGTGTCAAAGACCTTCTCGCCGCCCATCAGATGAATCAGCCCTTCAATATCCTGAGGAACGAATGTCGAATACTGGTAGGCATTTGCTTCCGTATAATGGTTGATCGTTTCCCGGGGATCGAAATTATCGACAAATTTGAAATTGCTTTTGCGGCCTCTCATAAAGTTCACCTCTTTCGAGAAGACATTTTTATAGAAATCGCCGCGCTGGCTGTAGTAAAGGTTATCTTTTTCATTGAAATCATTTGCCAGCCGGGTTACGCACCAGTCATCGTAGCTGCATTCGAGGGTTCGCGAGACCGATTGCCCCTTGAGGTCGGAAGGGATATAGCCATATTGCAGGTAGAGGTCTTTCTCGGACCGGATACTGTCATTGGTTAGCTTCTTCATCGCAATAAAGGCTTTCTGAACATCATAATTCCGGATTCCCTTGACGTAGGCGTCAGCCAGGACCGAGAGACTATGGTAACCGATCATGGGTGGTTGTTCGCCTTCAACCCCGTCAAACTCCATAATCAACATCCTGCCATTGTGGTCATACCGTTCGAGGAAAGTCCTGATAAACTGGGTTGTCCGTTCCCTGTTGATGATGGTGTACAGCGGGTGGAGCGCCCTGAATGTGTCCCAAAGGGAGAAATTGGTATAGTTGTCGAAATCTGTTGCCGTATAGATTTGCCCGTTTGTGCTGTGAAACTTCCTGTCGGCATCCATGTAAATATTGGGATGGATCATCGAATGATAAAGCGAGGTATAAAACAGGATTTGCTCCGTTTGGGTCCCCCCTTCAATCTCAATTTTACCCAACTCCTTATTCCAGGTTTTTCGGGCCTGCTCCCTGACCTGATTAAAGCCCCAACCTTTGAGTTCCGTTTCCAGATTATTTCTTGCCCCTTCAACGCTGACCATGGATATTCCGACCTTTAGGAGGAGCGGTTCTTCGGTCCGGGTATCGAACCGGAAGAACCCTTTGATGTTATCCCCTTTCAGGGTGTCCTGTCCGGTCAGAATCTGGTCATCCTTAGCCAGTTCAAAACTTTTAAAAGGCTTTGAAAATCGGGCCGCAAAATAAACCCGGTGATTGTTGCACCCTGATATTTCATTTCCCTGAACGGTTACAAAACCATTTTCAATTTTTAAATAGATTCCTGATGTCTTTGATTCGGGAAAGGTAAACTTATATAATCCTACGCGGGTTGTTGTGGTCACCTCAGCCAGGATATGGGTATCCTCCAGTTTAATCCTGTAATAACCCGGCGAGGCTGTTTCATCGCTGTGTAAAAACCGGGATGAATATCCTCTCTTGAGAACGGCAGCAAATTGCTCTTTTTCGAGGGTGGGCATAAACAAAACATCTCCGGGTGCGCCGTCGCCACCACCAGCCATTCCGCTGAGATGGGTCTGGCTGAATCCATAAATTACCCCCGATTTTTGATCCTTTGAATAACTCAGATAAGGACCGGGCTGAATCATCCCGTAAGGAAGGACGGGACCCTGAAAGGTATTCCCACCGCCGATAGTTCCGACAAACGGATTAACCAGCCGGGTAAAATCGCGGGTCAGGGTTTTATCCCGGGCAAATGTGCTGAAAGCTATAAATCCAACGGAAAAAAGGCACAGTAATTTGAAGATTCTCATGGCAATGGGTTAAACATCTCCCGCTCTGGAAACAAAATTATTTTTCAGAAAAATCAATCATGACATTGGTCTCCTTAAATCCTTTGGAACGGAAGCCCAGGTAGATAATTCCTGCAATCATCCAGGTTCCGCCGATAACAAAGGTCTTCAAAGGCAGGTTTAGCCAAATGCCCAGGCAAAAGACAAATCCGATTCCCGCCGGGAGAAAATCGATCAGAAACCCTTTGAACGTTTTGACTTCAGCCTTCAGGTAATACTCCCTTAAGGATGCCACATTCACGCCCATAAAGGCGAAGAAGGCGCCGAAATTAATCAGCAGGGCAGCTTCCTCGTAATTCAGAGAGATTGCACCTAAAAGCACCAGGACTCCGACAATCATGATATTATAGTTTGGAGAGGCATGTTTCTTGTCCAGGTGTCCAAAGATTTTTTTGGGTATAACCCCATCGCGGCCCATTCCATAAAGAAGGCGTGATGCGCCCAGTTGTCCGGCAGCACCCGATCCGATACTGGCAAGAAGCAGGATGATTGAGAGAGACCCGTCTAATATTGGTCCGCCAACACGGTTTGCGACCGACATGATTGCCGTATCCAGGGCATCGTTTTGGGCGGTTGCGTCGGATAATCCCTGGGTAAACGAAGCCCAGTCAGGCCATGATAATTGGGCAAGGTAAATTTGTGATCCACTCCAGACCCCGGTAATCAGACAGGTCAGCACTGCACCGATCATGATATTTCTTCGGGGATTTTTGACCTCTTCAGACAGGGTGGTAATCCCGTCAAATCCGATATAGGTCAAAGCAGCCAGGGCAGTTGCAGATCCCACAGCTCCTACGGAAAAAGTCTCCGGGTTATAAAACGGACGAACCGAGAACAGCCCCGCAAATCCATTCTTAATCAGGATATAACGTATGGCAGCCGCCATAAAGTAGAAGACAACCACGCTCATGACAATCATCAGGATTGAATTGGTTCTTGAGGCCATCCTGATTCCCATAAGATTTATCCAGGTGAAACCAATGACAAAGAAAATGATCCAAAATGTATAGGGAATGAAAGGCAACATGTGGTTGGCCGTGATACTGGTGTAAATAACGCAAATGATCGGAATAAACATGTAATCCATGAACATCGACCAGCCGGAAACAAATCCAAGATAAGGATGTAACCCTTTTCCAACATAGGTATAGGCTGATCCTGCGGACGGAAACCGGTTGGCCATCTTTCCGTAACTAATTGCCGTAAAGATCATCGCGACCATTGCAATGAGGATTGTCGTTGCGGCGTGTCCTTTTGAGATATCATTGGCATGACCAAACAAGGGCAAAGCGGCAACCGGCTGAATGAGAATAATTCCGTAAATGACAATATCACGTAAGGATAAAACTCTTAGTAACTTAACTTCTGAAGTAGTTTCTTGATTAGACATTTTCTCTGTTTTACTTTTTAAGATTATAATTTCACATTAATTCACGGCCTGGTCATTTTCTCCTTATTGTGACATTCATTACAAATGTATCAATTCCTGCTAATCGGGGAAATTTCTGAACCTTTCTGACTGTTTTTATTACTCTTTTGATTTAAATAAGATGGATTCCGGGATAGGCTGATATTTAATTTCATCGGAGCTGTAGGCTACCAACAGCGCTTTACTACCGCCACTTTGAAAATATTCGACGCGGATTTTGTGTTTTCCGGGATTAAGAGTAATCGAATTGCCGATCTCCTTCGTCCCATGTTCCCCATCATTGTCTACAATCATATGATCGTCGATATACAATTTACTTCCATCGTTGGAGCTGATGTAAAAGGTATATTTCCCGGCTTTATCAATCCGGATAAACGATTTAAACTGAAGGGCAAAATTTACTTTTGGAATGGTAATTTTTCCCAATCCAAATTGAAAAACAGTGCCCCTGGAAGCCGGCTTTAATTTTTCCATATCTGGAACCTTCGTGAATGCCCCGTTAAAAAGTGACCATAGGATCCCATTTTTTGCCGGGTTCACAAAGTTGTAGATCGCTTTTGACTGATTACTGGAATGGGACCCCGGAAGGAATGCCTGAGCCCGTACTACCGTGTTCCCGGATATCTCGAAGGGTGTGCTGAATATCGGGGATGTTTCACTGACATCACTACCATCGGTGGTAAAGTGTATTTTTGCGGCACTTTCGGCGCAGCTGATACTAACGGTCAGTTTCTTACCCGTGTTCAGAACGGTATCTTTTGGCGTTATTACGGGTGTTGATACATAGGATCCGGTGATTATCCTTTTCGCGCCGCCGGAGGTGAAGGAGTATTTCCCGGATTTGATCTCAAAGACTTCGCGGTCATCTTCCCATTTAATAAATTTGATGCAATCACCTTTTAATGCCGGCTGATTCCCTTCCATCACCTCTTCCTTGTTCAGGGTCGGGACGTAAACGGTAGCCGTTGTATTAGAGGGGATAGTAACATCCCATTTGAACTTATTCTCTTCCAGTTTCCAGCTGCTGGTTATTTTTCCGTAACTGGAGTTGCAGGAGGCATCGACATTGGTTAAATCACCCAAGACACAGGGTTTCATAATGGTATGCCTGAAGGCAGGAATCTCCGGATCGGCTTTGATACCTGCCAGGTTCTCGTAATACCAGATGATCAAATCACCTAAGAGCATTACATGGTTTCCGGAATTCATCCCGGGATCCCCTTTATCACCGTTCCAGAGTTCCCAGATGGTCGTTGCGCCGTGTTTAGCCATGTAACCCCAGCCCGGATAGGTGGTTTGGGTGGCGAGGGTGTAAGCTACATCAGCATGCCCGTTCTCTGTCAGGGTCCGCATTAACCATTGTCCCCCGATAATCCCGTTGCCGACATGCCCCCCATTGTCGCTAATGATCTTCTGCAAAAGCTTATCGACAATTTTATCGCGGTATTCGTCGGGCACCAGGTCAAAGGCAAGCGCCAGGATACTGGCTGTACAGGTATTATTGCTGTATTTTACCTCATTTTTATCCAGGAATCTTTTGTTGAAGGCAATTTTCATCTCTTCCGCTGTTTTGGAATAACCCTCGGCGTCATTCTCCTTACCCAGCAAACGGGCGAATTTTTCCATCATCCTTAGTTCATAACTGAAATAGGCCGTTCCAATATATTCCGAACTCGTGATTCTGGTCGGATCACTTGAATTGATGAGGGTAAGGTCTTCGGGCGGAACGCACCAGTCACCATAGGTATCTTTGGGCATTATTCCGTGGTTCAGGAAACCGCTCATATGGTCTATCCATTTTTGCATGTACGGATAATTGGTCTCAATGGTTTGAATATCTCCATATTGGGTATAAAGCATGTCAGAAGCAAAGAGGAACGTTCCGGGCCAGGTGGTGTTATCGCTGTAAATGGGCCAGAATGCAGGTGCGACATCGGGGAGGCTGCCACTTTCGAGCTGAGCATCCTTGATGTCAATCACCCATTTGTTATAAAGTTTCGAAATATCGAAGATGTAACTCTCTCCGGTGCATTCCGCAGAACGGTCGCCCAGCCAGCCCTGCCGCTCATCCCGCTGGGGGCAATCGGTTGGCATGCTCCTGTAATTTCCGCCAATTCCCCGGAAAGCATTCTTATAGATGGCATTAATCATTGGATTTGAGCTGGTAAATGAACCTGTAACCTCCAATGCATCGCGGATCACTTTCCCCTTGATTGAAGAGAGAGTCGGAACACCCGGGAATCCATTCATTTCAACATAGCGGAAACCATGATAGGTGAAACGGGGTTCCCACCGTTCATCACCTTCACCTTTCAAAATATAGGTATCGGTGACTTCTGCGCTGCGGATGTTTGCCAGGAACAGGCTTCCATCCTCTTTTAAAGTCTCTGCAAACCGCAGAGTCACCTTGTCCCCTTTTTTCCCTTTCACCTTCAGTTCGGTCCAGCCCACCATATTCTGCCCCATATCAAAAATATAGGTGCCGGTTTTTTGTTCCTTCACCGCAACCGGTGTTATTTCTCCTGTTATCCTGATCGGATCGACCGGTTGTGAGACCAGAACCTCGCCGGGTTTGTTTACAAGTTCTGCCTGAATCCATTTGGCATCATCGAAATTGGCCTTGTCCCAGCCAGATAACTCCATACGCGCATCGTAATACTCGCCGTCATATTCATTGTTCCTGCGTACCGGACCATTTGTGGTCAGTTTCCAGGTTTCATCGGTATTTATGGTATCCAGGGTACCATCCTCATATTCAACGGCTATCTGACAAATTACTTTCGGAAAGCCAAATGATCTCATTTTACCGGTTTCTGCGACCCTTGGGGCAAAGAACCGACCATTTCCAAGCACCACACCTATTGCATTTTTATCCGGCAGCAACGATTTGGTGACATCGAATGTCATGTAAAAGGCCCTTTTATTGTACTCTGACAACGCGGGAGACAAGACCTGGTCGCCGATTTTTTCCCCGTTAAGGTACAGTTCAAACAAGCCGAGCCCTGATATGAATGCGGTTGCAGATTTGACCTTTTTCGCCAGGTTAAATTCATGACGTAACATTCTTGCAGAGAGAACGGTATGGGGTCTGGTCGGGTTATCTTCTCCAACACCCTTCTCAAGACCGATCCATTTGGCTTTCCAGTCACCCTCATGAAGCAATCCGGTGGTCCAGAATGTGGGCTCACTGACATGAATTCCACCGTTCTGGTCCCAGATTCTGACTTTCCAGAAATATTTTCGATTGCTTTCCAGCGCCTTCCCCTCATAGGTAATCTGACTTGATTTATCCGATGCGACCTTTTGGCTATCCCAGAGATCAGGTTTATTATCGTTCAGATTCTGCAGTGTTGAAGAGACCAGGATCTGATAGGCAGCCTGGGTGACGCCGCGTTGTTCCGATTCGGAGATCCAGCCAAAACGGGGTTTCTGGATGTCCACACCCAAAGGATTTGTTTTGTACTCACATTTCAGTTTCATCACCTTCACCGGCGGGACACTTTCGCTGCACGCACCGCAAATCATAATCAGCAGGATAATCCGGAGCATTATTTTCATCTGTATATAATTTTGTTTTTTAAAGGCCAGATGGAATCGCCATGAGGAAATATTCATTTTGGTTGTTGATCTTCTTATCATGGCGATTTCATCGGATTGAATTTATATTATTTTTCATGTTGTCATTTGGATAAACCAATCCCCAAGGTTTCCGGATATGGTCCATGATCTCCATGATCTGAATGGACTCATCGAGAGGCATAAACGGTGATTCCTTTAATCCCAGTTTCAGGCAGCGCATGACCTCTTCTGCTTCGTAATTGAGGGCGTTCCCGATTATTGGTTGCTCAATTGCATCCACCTCAACCTTGTTTATAAATAAGGTTGCTTTTGTAGGTACGGCAAAAACGTCTTCTATTTTAATATGCCCTTCTGTACCCAGAATATAGGCTTCATTTACACCTGCTGTTTTCAAGGCAAAGGATAAATCGGCAATTTCGCCGTTGTCATATTTAAGAATGGCCACTCCCTGTTCATCAGATCCCAGGTCGCCGATATGGCTCAGCCCGACAGATTCAACCGGCGATTTTTTGTAGATCATGGATGCAAACGAGATTACGTAAACGCCAACATCAAGCAGACTACCCCCACCCAGATCCGGGGTTAAGTGACGTGCTCCCGGCCGAAATACTCCACGGGCACACCGGGAAGCCTTAACCATACGCACCTCGCCAATTCTTCCTTCTTTAATCCAATCCAAAATCTGCTTTATTAATGGTACATGCCGCGTGATCATCGCCTCCATGAGAAAAACATCTGCCTCATGGGCAACCTGAACCATCTCTTGGGCTTCAGTGGCATTGATTGCAAATGCCTTCTCAACCAAGACCGCCTTCCCTTTCCGCATACACATTATGCTGTTTTCACAGTGAAATGAGTGAGGTGTTCCAATGTATATCACATCAATTTCAGGATCGTCAGCCAGCTCCTGGTAAGAGCCGTAAGCCTTGGGAATATTGTGTTTTATTGCAAAAGTGGTTGCACTTTCAATCCCTCTTGAGGCTACAGCGACAAGTTCCGCATCGGGCAATAATTCCAGTGCATCGGCAAATTTGTTTGAGATATGCCCTGTGCTCAGAATTCCCCATTTGATTTTCTTCTCCATAATTTCTAAATAACATTGAACCCGCTTCGGGGTTCTGAATTACCCTTGTTCATCAGCCTCCGATTTTACCGGAGGTCAATAATAGGAATCCCGGATTACCGGGATCTGAATTTACAACTATACTTATCTTTTCCTATTCTTTCTGCTAACTAATATGAAATCAATTATTATACTCACCAATGCCACAATTTGACAAACAATCTACTCATGAAACAACACCTTTGAGGGGATTACCTCCTTGTTAATTCCGGGACCCTTCCAGCTTACCACATTGGAAAAGCCTCCTCCCATCTGGAAATATTTTTCCCCGATCTTATAGGTTCCTGCTTTTAATGAGACGGTCCGGGATGACGGAGTTGCGGTACGCGGGCCATCGGCATCGATAAACCGCTCACCGTCGAGATAAAGCACGCCGCCATCGTTGGTCGAAAGGAAGAAGGTATAAACCCCATCCCTGGGAATCCTGATATAACCCGAATAGGTAAATGCGAAAAGTCCGTCATTTTCCCGCTCCTCAATACTGAAACAAGGAGTTATCCCAACCTTTTTAGGTTTCAGCCTGTCCAGCTCATCCACATACATCACGTGATCTTCAAAATATTGGTAATTTAACCCGGGAAGGAAATGCCCACCTTCGTAGTTTTTAAAAACAGTTAACTTTATTTTCTTTAATTTCTCAATTTTTGCAGTAACCACGGTGGAGGTTAGCAAGCCATCTTTTTCAGCAAAAAACTTAATTTCTGAGGACTGATACAGTTCAAACGGTTTTGAATAGAGCATGGATTTCTCCGTCGGTTCATCCCCGTTGATCGTGTAATATATTTTGGTGCCTTTGGTGTTGCTTCCCAGGGTAACCGTTGCTTTGTCAAAGAAGTAATTCTCTTTGATCCTGTAATATGGCATGGAAACCGCTTCGGCCAGCTTGCGGGTGAAAGGCCTGGCAGCTTTTGAAGTGCCCCAGCTGTAATTTGGTTTTTCACCCATCACAAAAGCTAACTCACCCCCATTCACAATATCCTCATGTCTGAACCATGACCGGGTATACGCCTTCCCGTTAAGGGTTGCCGACTGAATAAACCTGTTTTTATCTGAATTATTCCGTGCCCGGATTATAAACCGTTTCCCGTTTTCAAGGTGCAGGGTGATTTTATCAAAGATGGGACTTCCGATGGAATAGGATGGTTCTCCCGGCAGAACCGGATAAAATCCCATGGCACTCATGATATACCATGCCGAGATTTGTCCGCAGTCTTCATTCCCGCTAAGCCCTGCAGGGGCATCGTCATAGAGTGAGTTTAATATTTCCCGCACGTAATTCTGCGTCTTTGGCGCTGCACCCCCATAGTTATAGAGATAGGCAATTTCATGACTCGGTTCATTTCCATGCGCATATTGCCCGATAAGGCCGCTGGCATCCACTACAATTTGATCATACTTACTCTTATGGGTAAAAAGGGAGTCGAGCCAGGTCACGAATCTGGCATCTCCGCCCAGCAGTTGAATCAATCCATTGACATCATGGGGAACAAATGCGCTGTACTGATAGGCGTTTCCCTCCACGAAATTTCCGCTCGGTTCAGCAGGATCAAAAGGGGTTACCCAGGTGTAATCCTTGTTTTTCGGGCGCATGAAACCGGTAGTGGAATCAAACATATTCCGGTAAAACTGCGCGCGTTGCTGGTAGAGCAAATAATCATCTTTCTTATTCAGAATATGGGCCATCTCCGCAAGACACCAGTCATTAAAGGAGTACTCCATAACTTTTGCCACAGAACCACCTGTTCCTTCAATGTCGGAGGGGATAAAGCCCAGATTGTTGTAATATTCAAGATTCTCCATCGCCGCTTTCATCCCTTTATAAGCGAGCTCTACATCGAAATCCCTGATCCCCTTTTGGTACGCATCCAAAATAAGCGGCAGCGCATGTTTGCCGATCATATTCCCCGATAGGGTACCCTGAATCTCCCAGATTGGAAGGCTTCCGCCGATGCGGTACATTTCCATAAATGTCTTCATGAAATCGTTCATCCGCGAGGGTTCGATAATGGTCAGCAGAGGCATCTGGGTTCTGAAAACATCCCAGAGGGAGAAAATGGTATAATTGGTAAACCCTTTTGCCTGATGGACCTGGTGATCTGCCCCCCGGAACTGTCCGTCACTATCCATAAAAAGATTGGGAGCAAGTGCAGCATGGTAAAGTGAAGTATAAAAAATGCGTCTCTCTTTTTGGGTTCCACCCTCCGCCTCAATTTTGGAGAGGTATTGATTCCATTTTTTCCTGGCTTCGTCTTTGACACCCGAAAAGTTCCACCCCCTGTTCTCCGCTTCCAGATTCTTCATCGCCCCTTCAACACTTACGGCTGATATCCCAATCTTTACCAGGATTTGTTCCTTTTCCCCGGTATTAAAACGGACAAATGCTTTCAGGTTCTTTCCCTTTGCAATTGCGATACGGTCAACAAGCGTATCGTTTATCGCAATTCCGAATTTCTTAAATGGCTTTGAAAACCGGGCATAGAAGTAGATATGTTTATCGATTGCCCATCTGGTGGTTATAGTGTACCCACTTATTGTTGAATCATTAAGGATTTGAAGGTTGGAATCCATGATATGTCCCCGATGTTTTAGATCGATGATGATATTTGAATTTGAGGAAGCGGGGAAGGTGTATCGATGGAATCCGGTCCGTTCAGTTGCAGTCAGTTCTGCAGTCACCTTATAATCATCCAGTAAGACCCTGTAATATCCGGGGGATGCCTCCTCGTTCTGATGACTGAAGGTGGAGCGGTAACCCGAATCGGGCTTTTTTTCGTCTCCTGAAACCAACCTGACATCGCCGACGGTTGGCATGAACAGTATGTCACAAAACTCAGGCTCTCCGGTTCCGCTTAAATGGGTATGGCTAAACCCGATAATTGTGTTGTCGGAGAAGTGGTAACCCGATGAACCATCCCAGTTCTCCATTCGTGTATCGGGACTCAGCTGAACCATTCCATGCGGAAGAACGGCCCCGGGATAGGTATGCCCGTGATCACCCGTTCCCATGAAGGGATTCACCAGTTTGGTGTAATCGATTGCCTGAACCTTAACGGGTGAATAACAGAACAAAATTATTGGAATTAAGAAAAGAAGGCCTGAAATTCTAAGGTTGCGCATTAAATATTCTTTTTTCTGTTTGGGTAATTTTCATCAGGGTAACTTTTCAAAAATAGCATAGCTATTCCTTAAATACTTCTGTAATATTGGATAAAGCACATTAAATATTGTTATTTTCTGTCTAAAAAACGACAGAAAATAAATAAACCAGTCATAAATAAGTATCCACATTCTTGGTTAATTGTACCTATGAATTAGAGATCAGGTTTTGCTATTTTTGTAACTGTTTGGATGACAAGAATAAACTCTCAGAAGATACACATTGAATAAATTTGGAATGAATAAAAATTTCAAAAAAACGATTACCGGAATGCTTATATTGTTCTTTGGTGCGTATAATCTACCTGGCCAGGAACGCATTACCACCTCCGAGAAGCTGGTTTTTCATCAAATTGTTGTTGGTAAAAATGGTCGTATCGAACCATGGTATGATGCCAGTCGCGGGGTTTCGTATGATCATGTGATCAAGCTGGTCTGGAAATTCTGGGACACCATGCGAACGGACTATAACGGACTTCCCTATTATATGAATCATTCGGTTTGGGAAAGGGATGAAAACGATTCACGTGGAATCGCAGGGGACCAGTTTGCCATGGCGCTCTCTTCCTGGCAGCTGCTCTATCAATATACCGGGAATAACCGTATTAAGGAGAACATGAACTTTATTGCCGATTATTACCTGGCCCATTCGCTTTCAAAACCTTCAGATGCCTGGCCCAATATCCCCTTTCCTTATGCCACCTCAAGGTACTCGGGAATTTATGATGGCGACATGATCCTTGGAAAAAACTTTACCCAGCCCGACAAGGCCGGTTCTTTTGGTTACGAGTTGATTAAGCTCTATAAGATGTCGAATCATAAGCAGCGTGGCGTGGAATACCTGAACGCTGCTGTAGAAATTGCCAACACCCTTGCAGGGAAATGCCTGGAGGGAGATGGGGATCGCTCTCCCTGGCCATTCAGGGTAAATGCGGTGAACGGAGAAATCGGATCGTTAATTACCTATGGTAAAAATGATTACAAAGACTTTACTATTGTGGGGAAAGCAGATTATTCCACCAATTATTCAGGCACACTTGAACTTTTTCTGGAGCTGATCCGGCTTAAAAAAGGGGATACCCAACTTTATCAGAAAACTTTTGACCGGGTTGTTCAGTGGATGAAGCAATACCCACTTAAAACCAATAAATGGGGCCCGTTTTTTGAGGATATGCCCGGCTGGACAGAGACACAGATCAATGCCGTGACCTTTGCCCGGTTTATGATGAATCACCCGGCATACTTCCCCGATTGGAAAAGCCAGGTACCCGGAATTTTCAACTGGGTTTATGTCACCCTGGGGAATGACAAATGGCTTAAATACGGTGTGAAAACGGTCAATGAGCAGACGTCCTGCATGGAACCAGCAAGCAGTCACAATTCGCGGCAGGGGAGTGCAGAACTGCAATATGTTAAGTTAACGGGAGACTCTTCCCGCTATGACAATGCAATCAGGCAGCTTAACTGGGCAACCTATGCCGTAAATTTTGACGGGGAAAACAGATTCAATGGCGGAGCTACCTGGCTGTCTGATGGCTATGGCGATTTTGTGCGTCACTATCTGAGAGCGATGGCCATAGATCCAACGTTAAGCAATCCGGATGAGAATCATATTTTGGAAAGCTCCTCAGTACTTGTTGAGGTGGAATATGCAAAGGAATCCTCTGAAATTCAAATTCTTTGCTATCATAGTTTTGATGAAAACGGAACGGAAAAGATCCGGCTTACAGCCAAACCCTCCAGGATATCGATGGATAACATTGAAATAAAGGAGAATCAACAAAGTGGAAATTCCTGGAGTTGGACAGAGATGGAAAAGGGGGGAGTGCTGATTGTAAAACGGGTATCGGGACTGGTTGTCAGAATATTCAGATAGATAGTGAGCGGGTGACTGTCCAGGGTTTGAATAGTCACCTGCTCACCATCAAATCATCTTAGACAGTCACCCGCTCACTTTGTTCCAATAAATCCTAATGGAACAATGCCGCGGCAGGGATCTCCTCTTTTTCCGAACCGGGCTTCTTCCAGCTCACATTTAAGGCTTTGGCACCGCCCATCTGGAAGTAGTCCAAACGGATAGCATGAAATCCTTTTTCGAGTCCTATTTTCTTCCATTTTTCCTGGGTCTTGTGAAAACCGTCATTGTCGACCACCATTTTGCCATCAAGAAATAATTTACTCCCGTCATTTGAATTGTCGTAGAAAGTATAAACTCCGCCAACCGGGACATTCAGGTAACCCTGGTAAACATACCCAAACGACCTGGTGTCGGTTATTGCCGAAATGTTAAAGGTAGGAATCGTACCCGATTTGATGAACGGGTACTTTTTCATATCCTCAACCTTCACACAATACCCTTCGAGGTAATCGTAATGCAAACCAGGCCGGGGAGTATTGATTTCAAGCGGTGGCTGGAGAGAAAGTTGTTCAAAATCTACTGAAATGGGGTAGCTGGGATAGGAGCCGGGGATAAAACTGCGCACTTTAATGGTGGATGAATGACTGATGATGAAAGGCTTACTGTATAAGAATGATGTTTCTGACGGATCCGATCCATCCAGCGTATAACGGATAGCCGCATCGCGATCGTCACAAGCCATTGAAATTTCCATATCCTTCACGAAGGAGAGGTCTTTGGCTTCGATTCTGGGTGTTGAAGCAGCAGGATAATTAATCGTATGAGGACGCTCTTCATTCGTTGTTCCCCAATTTTCATTGGGTTTATCACCCATTCCAAAGGTCAGATCGCCGCCCTTTGCAATATCACCGTGTTTGAAAAATGACTTCCGATAGTCAATGCCATTGAGCCTGACCCATTGAATATACTTATTTTCAGTTCCCCCGTTTTTTGCATTAATCACAAAGTCCTTCCCATTTTCAAGATGGATAGTTACCTTGTCAAACAGGGGTGTTCCAAACACATAATCATCCATTCCCGGTGTCACGGGATAGAATCCCATTGCACTAAGGATATACCATGCGGACATTTGACCTGCATCCTCGTTACCGCACAGGCCGGCTGGCTGGTCATTATAAAAGGAATCCATGATCTGTCTTGCCTTTTGCTGGGTCTTCCACGGTTTCCCGATGAAACTGTACAAATAGGCCATGTTATGGCTCGGTTCATTGCCGTGGGCATATTGTCCGATCATTCCGGTAACATCGGTGAGATACATTTTGGAGGGATCGTTTTGGGTATTAAAGCAGACATCCAGCCAATGGTCAAATTTCGCATCACCACCCATCAGCTTAATCAGCCCATCCATATCATGGGGAACAAAGGTAGAATATTGATAGGCATTTGCTTCGGTATAATGGTTTGAAGCCTCCATCGGGTCGAAGGGGGTGAGCCATTGATAATCGCTCCCCTTGGGGCGCATAAAACCGGTCTCCGCTGAGTATAAATTTTTGTAAAACTTCCCCTTCTGGGAATAAAGATGGTAGTCGGCCTCGTTGTATGTTTTGGCCAGTTGGGAGACACACCAGTCATCGTAGCAATACTCAAGAGTCCTTGAAACCGACTGACTCTCTTCATTATAGGGTATGAATCCTATTTTCTTGTAAGTCTCTTTCCCATCACGAAATCCTTCGGAGAGTTTTTTCATCCCTTCATAGGCGGCTTTCACGTCGTAATCCCGGATTCCCTTTACCCAGGCATCGGCAATGAGTGGTAATGAGTGGTAGCCGATCATGGCAAACCCTTCGTTTCCACCGAATTCCATAATCGGCAAGCTGCCGAAATGGTGGTGTTTTTCGATAAAACTCCGGATGAACTGATTTGTCCGGTGCGGTTCGATAATGGTATAGAGCGGGTGTAAAGCCCGGAAAGTATCCCAAAGCGAGAAGGTGGTATAGTTGTCAAAGTCAGTTGCAGTATGGATCTTGTGATCGGTACTCCGAAACCGGCGGTCGATATCCATATTGATTCCGGGTTGTATAAAGCAATGATATAATGCGGTATAGAATGTCCGTTGCTGCGATTCCGTCCCCCCTTCCACGGATATCCGGGCGAGCTCTTTCTCCCATTGCTGCCTGGCCTTTTCCCGGATCGCACCAAAATTCCAGTCCGGAAGTTCTCCTTTGAGGTTCTTTTCCGCCCCTTCAAAATCGACTCTGGATAGGGCGACTTTTACGAGGATTTCTTTCGTTTTTTGGGTGTCAAAAGTAAAATGGGCCTTCACATTCTTACTCCCTGCCTCTGTGGCTCCTGGGACTAATTTATCCCTGATATAAAATCCATAACTTACAAATGGCTGTGAAAACTCTGCCACAAAATAGATTCTGCGGTTTCCGTCCAGCCCGCCGGAGGATTGTCTGAACCCTGCGATCTTTGTGCCGGAAACTCTTTTAATGTACAGGGAATCATTCGAATCGTTAATCCCGTGTGTCAGATCAAGGATGATATTTCCCTGATCAGCTGATGGATAGGTATATTTATGAAGTCCGGTCCGGGTGGTGGCGGTCAGCTCTGCCCGGATCCCGTTATCCAAAGTGATGCTGTAATAGCCGGGTAAAGCTTTTTCATTGGCATGGGAAAAGGAGGCCCTGTAACCTGAAATGTTGGAGGCAGATTCAGGCGCTGTTAACAGGACACGGCCCATGGTTGGCATGAGCAGGATATCAGCACCGCCTCCGCTTCCCACACCGCTGTAGTGGATATGGCTGAACCCCATGATGCTTTTGTCTGAGTAATGGTAGCCAGAGCAGCCATCCCAGGTGGTGGTACGTGTATCGGGGCTAAGCTGCACCATACCATGCGGAACGGTGGCGCCCGGAAAGGTATGGCCGTGATCATCCGTGCCGACAAAGACATTAACCTTTTGTGTGTGGTCCTGGGTTTTGGCAGACCCCACAACAGCCGTAAAATTCAGAACCATAATGGCCGTTAAAACATATAATTTCATGTTCGTCAGATATATAATAAATTATAAATTCCCTTGTAGAGACGCACAGCTGTTGTAGAGACGCACAGCTGTGCGTCTCTACATGTTATTCAATTTTAAATGGTGGTTATGTCGTGAGAAATATCCTCCAGGTCCAATCAACAAGAGTATGCACAAGTATTGCAGCCAGCAAGTTGTTTCCGCTCTTGCGGTAGGTCCAGCCATAACCCACTCCGGCTAATGCAGCCAAAGAAATATAGGTGATCTGTGTCGATAATGTGCTGGCATTATTCCAGTGCATAAGTCCAAATGCCAGGGACGATATGACGAGTGGAATCCACTTCCGGGAAAATTGTTTCTCAAGTCCCCGCAGCAAAATACCTCTGAAAAAAAGCTCCTCAGGCAAGGCGACCGTCAGAAACAGTCCCACAAAACTGAAGATTATTTTAGAGGCATTGAAAGATTTGGGAATCGAGAAGGTTAAGAACCCCGTTAACAATCCCGGGGGGGCTACCACAACCATAATCATCACCAGTGCCAGAAGGGCGATCCGCAAATCCCTCAATTTAGGAACCAGGTTGTAACCAATATCGGCACCGCGGTAACCATGCCACCCAATTACTGCGATCACGGAAAGAGCGACTGACCACCAGGCATAGGAATCAATTCCTGCGGGAAGCATCCCCATGTACCAGCGAAGGTCAAATGGAATCCAAAGAACAAGCCAAAGCAGTAAATCGCTCCAGCCAAAGGTAAACACCTGGTTTCTTGACTGTTTTAAGACTCCCAGCCCGGCACACACGATTGTGGCAAAAATGACGGAATAATAGGGGTCGAATTGAAGTGTCATTATTCCGGGCAGCATAAATAAAATGGTGATTCCACCTGCCACATAATACATCGAATTGCGACCTCGCTCTAACCAATCGCTAAACTGGCGGAATGCCTTAACGGACCCAAAGGCCAGCATTAATCCGATTAAAGGAGCAATACTCAGTACGTTAGCAATTATCGCGATCATACTTTTCTTCGCATCGGATGCGGCAACACCATAGATTAAACCGGCTCCAACCAGAGTCCAGATAATCCAGAGATTCACAAACCTGTTCTTCATTTGAATATAATTTGTTATTTAATATTTAATCGGTTATGAATTTCGGTAGAAACGTACAGCAGTAGAGACGCACGGCTGTGCGTCGCTACATGGATTCAAAGAATTATTCCTTTTCAACCTCAAGTTTAAAATCTTCAAAGATCACGGTGGAAACTTTTTGATCGTTTGCCCCTCCGGCAAGACCGATATCCATCTTTTTCGCCAAGCCGGGGATATCGCCCGATTCCCTTGAGATGATCCAGTTTTTATCATCCAAGCTGTAATATCCGGTGAAGCTGTTACCGTGCCGAACCAGCTTGAGCCAGACGGGCAAGGGCTGATCAACCCCGTAATTCCTGCTCCTGGTATTATGCATGCAACCGTCACCAAATTCGTCCCATTGCGCTCCGCACCGTTTGGTTGTAGAGAACAGCAGGAAAGAACCCAGGGCATTACTCTTTGAACTGCTGTTTTTGGAGAGATCGTTTCTCACAAAGATCCCGGCGCGAAACCATTCGCTGATCCCTTCACTAAAGCCGATTATCTTTACCGAGGCCACAAAGTTACCTTCGATTGCACCCTTCAGATATATTGTTCCATAGGAATCTTCAGCATGGAGAAAATCGGTTCCGGCTGCGGTGATCTCGTAATGATTCCTGGTCACATTAAAGTTGAATGTGCAGGGTTTCGCGGTTGTTGTGCAGTAGGTTTGGAATGGAATATTCTGAATATCAATTGTTTTAACCGGATACACATGAACGGTGAGTGGTGGCTGACCGGCGATGGTCACCTGATGGGAACCTTCCCCGGCAAGGAGTGAAAATTCAATCAGCTTCGTTTCATTCGCTGCAAAATGAATGTCCCTGACTGCAGAAACTTTCCCATCAACCATCAGTTCAACTTTTTGGGTGCTCTTTTCGCTTCTGATATTCTGAGCTTCTATTTTCACATAAAGGGAATCTCCCTGGGGAAGTTCCTTCACGGGAGTTCTTAAGTCGCGGTAGATTACAAAAAGTGGCTCTCCTGCAACAACAACCTCTTTTTCAGGAGTTTTTCCAATAGCAACGGTATGTTTACCCGGGTCAAAGAATTTATATTTGAATTTAATACGGCGCTCATTCTTCGAAATGAAGGGTAGCTTTGCGGAGTTGACAACCTTCCCGTCAACATAGAGAAAGAGCTCCTCCATCCCCGTAGATCCGGTGTTGGCAACCAGTGCAGATATCAGTACTTCAGTCCCCGTAACAAGCTGCCCCGCGGTTTTAATATCCAGATCACGGAAGGAAAGATCGACCCTGCCATCAATAATCTCTTCAGCAGGGGTTGCCGGGGATTCGATCAGCTGGTTGTTTTCATACACGTTATCAACCAGGTAACAGGCGCAGAGCTTCATCTGTCCCTGTTTAAGGTTGTAATAGGTATTGTCGGTTACTGTCCATCCGGAAGACATATTCTGAAAGAACAGGGCGACATTTTCATTGGTGGAGGCAGGGTGCACGTCATGGATTACATTATTTCGGACGACTGAACCGGGGCTTAATCCGTAAACGGCAATTCCCCCTTCGTCATCGCGTTTCATATTGGTAAATGAAACGTGATTGAATTCTGCCACGTGGTTTCCGTCGCTGGTCTCTTCGATATTGGGCCACGACCCAAGAGTGATCCCGTAGCTTCCCACGTTGGAGATGTAATTGTGCGAAACCGTTGTCCTTAGTGCATTGTAAGTTGAAATACCTGTGGCAGAAATATTTATGTTTGTTATCTTGTTGAAGGAGATTACGTTGTCACTCACAATATCGTTCCAGTTTTCCGGTTTTGGAATTCCGGCCACGATAATTCCTGATCCTTTTACCTCGTTGATCACATTTTTGGCGATGAGATTATGGAAGCATCCTTTCCCCAGATGGATCGCGGCCTGGCTCACATTTTCAATCCTGTTTTTCAGGAATTCACAGTTTTTGGCAAATTGGAAGGAAACCGTTCCGGGACCTCCTGATTTGGTGTTTTCAAATTTAAGGTTATAAAACCTTAGATTTCTGACTGGGTTTTCGCGTGTGCCTGAGACGGAAATCAGGTTATCAATCTTTGGAAATACAATGGAAGCCCTGTTGGGATCACCAATTTCAGCATCGGGAATAAAACTTATTGTACGACTTTTCGCATTGAAATACCATTCATTAGCGGTATCCACGA